>Ga0247610_10003165_pt1 | contig 18334 bp, 12 predicted proteins | sample 174DNAGHGhighgp2_FD_193483 | JGI IMG/M metagenome (GOLD analysis project Ga0247610, IMG submission 193483) | Sheep rumen microbial communities from Palmerston North, Manawatu-Wanganui, New Zealand - 1742 DNA GHGhigh gp2 | ecosystem: Host-associated > Mammals > Digestive system > Stomach > Rumen... | reverse complement strand
TGTGCCGACGCCCTGCTGCTCGAGCACTTCGCAGCGTTGCAGGAGAAGCGCCCCGTCCCGGAGGAAGGGCAGCAATGCGACGTGTATCTCCACGTCGGCGACCGGCGTTTCTTCGTCGCCGTCTTCCGCCGCAGCAAGCTTCTCTATGCAGCCTCCCAGGCCGCAGACAACGACAATGACCGCGCCTTCCTCCTGCTTGGCATCTGGAAAGCCCTTGAGCTGAACGCCCAACGCGACGCCTGCCATCTGCAGGAAGCATCGAAGGAACTGCGAAAGACGTTATCGGAATATATTCTTAATATGGAATAAGAAGGGGTTAGCGGTGAGGGGTTAGAGAATACCTTTGGCTCCTTATCTGTTTCCCATACATTCCTCTAACCTCTAACCCCTAACCCCTAACCACTACATGCGCATCATCACCGGCAAATACAAAGGCAGGCATTTCGAGATACCGCGGTCCTTCTCGGCGCGGCCGACGACAGACTTCGCCAAGGAGAACCTCTTCAATGTCCTGCAAGGCTATATCGACTTCAGCGAGGCACCGACAGCCCTCGACCTCTTCTCCGGCACGGGGAGCATAACGCTCGAACTCGCCAGCCGAGGTTGCGGACGCGTCATAAGCGTGGAGCTTGATGTGCGTCACCATCGCCTCATCCGCCAGTTCCTCGACAAGCTTCAGGACACGGCGGCACTGCCCATCCGAGGTGATGCCTTGCAGTTTGTCGCGAAATGCCGCGAGCAGTTCGACTTCATCTTTGCCGACCCGCCATACGTCCTGCCGCAAATCCCCGAACTCCCCGACATCATCCTTTCGCGAGAATTATTGAAGCCCGACGGCCTCTTTGTCCTCGAGCACGGCAAGCAGAACGACTTCTCCCATCACCCCCGCTTCGTCGAGCACCGCGCCTACGGCAGCGTCAACTTCTCTTTCTTCCAGTAAACACTTGCGCCTCTTTGCGCGTGTGTATATATATAATGGTAAGAGATACGCTTTTTTTTGCGCTACCTATAATTTGTTTGTGATTTTTTTGCATGTTCTTAAAAAAAAAGTTATATATTTGCAGTGGTATTTCACCGTTCCTGATAGATAACATGCATTAAAAAACTCTCTTATATTAGAAAATGAAACCTCCTTTTTTATTAACTTAAACAAAAAAAAATGCGTATGAAAAACTTAGTAAAGAACTGCTCAATGAGCAGAATCAGTAGAATGATGCTGTGTGTAATGCTGTTATCATTTGTTTGCGTAGGCAGTGCGTGGGCAGGGTATGGTACTGATGTAGCAGAGAAGATTGCCCGTTATGCCGAAATCATGGAGGATATTCAGGAAATGACAATCACGAAGATCAACTCCGCACTGTTGACCAAGTCAAGCAATTCCATGTCGTACACCGCAAAGCTGTACAGCGGGAACAAGTATGTGGTGTATGCTTTTGGCGATGCAAGAATCAGTGACACCGACCTTACCGTGTATCGCAAGAGCAGTTCTGGCGACTGGCTTCAAGTGAAAATGGACGCCGACACATCTAATCTGGCAATCGTTTCGTTTGACTGCAACACTACAGGCGACTACAAGTTCGAGGTAAAAGCCTATGAATTTGAGGAAGGATATTCTCAAGGATACTATGGTCTGATTATCGGCTTCGACAATTAAACACATATAACAAAAAAGGCATCCACGGCTCATCGAGTCGTGGATGACTTTTTATATTATCCTTAAGTGTGGCTTTACAGCTTCGGGCCTGCGGCGACGAGAGCCTATAAATAGGCGTTGCCTTCGGCCTTTCAGCTTCTCTTACAGCTTCGGGCCTGCGGCGACGAGAGCCTTGCCGGCTTCGTTTGTGGTATATTTGCCGAAGTTCTTGATGAAGCGGCCGGCGAGATCCTTTGCCTTCTCTTCCCAGATGCTTGCCTCTGCATAGGTGTCGCGTGGGTCAAGGATAGCGGGATTGACGTTGGGCAGTTCTGTGGGAACCTCGAAGTCGAAGAAAGGAATCTTCTTCGTGGGAGCCTTCAGGATGCTGCCGTCGAGGATAGCGTCGATGATACCGCGTGTGTCGGGGATAGAGATGCGCTTGCCTGTGCCGTTCCAACCAGTGTTCACAAGGTAAGCCTTTGCGCCGCTCTTCTCCATCTTCTTCACGAGCTCCTCGGCATACTTTGTGGGATGCAGTTCGAGGAATGCCTGGCCGAAGCAAGCCGAGAAGGTGGGTGTGGGCTCTGTGATGCCGCGCTCTGTACCGGCGAGCTTTGCTGTGAAGCCAGAGAGGAAGTAGTACTTCGTCTGCTCGGGCGTGAGAATGCTGACGGGAGGCAGTACGCCGAATGCGTCGGCGCTGAGGAAGATGACGTTCTTTGCATCAGGACCTGCGCTCTTGCCGTTCACCTTCTTCACAATCTTCTCTATGTGCTCGATGGGATAGCTAACGCGGGTGTTCTCGGTGACACTCTTGTCGGCGAAGTCAATCTTGCCGTCCTTGTCAACGGTTACGTTCTCGAGGAGAGCGTTGCGCTTGATGGCACCGTAGATGTCGGGCTCGTTCTCCTTGGAGAGGTTGATGACCTTGGCATAGCAGCCGCCTTCGAGGTTGAACACGCCCTCGTCGTCCCATCCGTGCTCGTCGTCGCCAATGAGGAGACGCTTCGGGTCGGTGGAGAGGGTTGTCTTGCCTGTGCCGGAGAGGCCGAAGAAGATGGCGGTGTTCTTGCCCTGCATGTCCGTGTTAGCGGAGCAGTGCATGGATGCGATGCCCTGCAGGGGCAGATAGTAGTTCTGCATGGAGAACATGCCCTTCTTCATTTCGCCGCCGTACCATGTGTTGATGATGACCTGCTGGCGAGCCTTGGTGTTGAAGGCAACACAAGTGTCGGAGTTGAGTCCGAGCTCCTTGTAGTTCTCAACCTTGGCCTTGCTGGCGTTGAAGATGACAAAGTTAGGCTCGAACTCGGCGAGTTCCTTCTCTGTCGGCTGGATGAACATGTTCTTGATGAAGTGTGCCTGCCAAGCCACCTCGACGATGAAGCGGACAGCCAGACGTGTTGCCTCATTGGCACCGCAGAATGCGTCAACCACATACAGCTTCTTGCCGCAGAGTTCCTTGATAGCGATGTCCTTCACCTTTGCCCACACCTCTTCGCTCATGGGATGGTTGTCGTTCTTGTAAGCCTCGGACGTCCACCATACGTTGTTGTGGCTCTCGTCGTTGTCAACGATGTACTTGTCCTTGGGGGAGCGACCAGTGAAGACGCCTGTCATTACGTTCACTGCACCAAGCTCTGTCTCCTGTCCAACCTCGTAACCTGTGAGAGAGGGATCGATCTCAGCCTTGTAGAGTTCCTCGTAAGAGGGGTTGTGAGCAATCACGGTACTGCCGGTGATGCCGTACTGTTCCAAATTTACTGTTGCCATGTTGAAAATGTTGATTTATAGTTTATGGATTATTGTTTGCTGCGTCCTAAAACGGGTGCAAAGATAAGAAAAAGATTAGATATTAGAGATTAAAGATTAAAGATTTTTCCTTTTGCTTGTCCTTTTGCAAAGCAAACTTGGCATTTAAGGACAAAAACTCTATTCCCTAATCCCCCATATTTAATCTTTTTTGTATCTTTGTGGTCAGAATCAGATCTTCATATCGGGAAGTCTTTCTGTGCGACTTACAAAGAATAGCGTCAACAGATTATTAAGCGAAACGAGAATATGGACGGAGAGAAATTTACCAATACTTCAATAACCATCAAAGGATTGTTGGGACTTATCGAAGCGAAGGACATTGCCATTCCGGAGATACAACGCCCCTTTGTCTGGAAGAAAAGCCAGGTGCGCGACCTCATAGACTCACTCTATAAGGGTTATCCCACAGGTTATATCATCCTGTGGAAGAATCCCAACGTCAAGCTCAAAGACGGGACAATCTCTTCAGGCAAGAAAGTCATCATTGACGGGCAGCAGCGCATAACGGCCCTTATGGCTTCTGTTGCAGGAATGAAGGTGTTCAACAGCGAGTTCAAGGAAGAACCCGTAAGGATTGCATTCAATCCGTTTGCTGCGTTAGACTATTTGAATGGTGACGGCGAGGCAGAGATTTTCGCCGTACAGACTCCTGCACATCTGAAAAGCAAGCATTGGATTCCTGATATTGCCGAGATATTCAGCACGAAGTTTGCCCCTTGGACATTTATCCCTCAATACACGAACCTTAATCCAGAAATGAGCGGAGACCAACTGAATCTTGTCTTAGGACAGCTGAAAGGCATTGAGACGACACAGATTGGAGTGATTGAATTGTCGGAGAAGCTTGACATTGACGTTGTGACAGACATTTTTATCCGCATCAATTCCAAGGGTACTCCATTAAGCCAGGGCGACTTCGTAATGTCTAAAATGGCAGCAGACGAGGTTCATGGGGGCAATACCTTGAGGAAGATTGTTGACTACTTCAGTCACTTGGCTGTTGTGCCGACGTATTATGAATATATAAAGAATAACGACCTTCCCTTTGCAAGTACCCCCTATCTGCAAAAGTTAGCATGGCTTGCCGATGACAAGGAGACGGTGTATGACCCTAACTGCGATGATGTGATTCGTGTGGCTTTCATGCACAAACTGAAAAGGGCCAAGTTGGCGAACCTTGTCCAACTGCTCACGGGGCGTGACTTTGAAACGCGAGAGTTCAAAGATGAGATTATCGAGGATACTTTCAAGAAAATGTATGATGGTGTGCTGAATGTCATCAGCCAGCACAACTTCACCCAGTTTATGATTGCCATCAAGTCAGCTGGGTTTATCTCTGAAAAGTTGGTGAACTCGAACATGGCTTTGGACTTTGCCTATACCATTCACCTACTGCTTCAGGAGTCGGATGTTCCTGTAGCAGAAAGGAAGCGCATTGTACAGAAATGGTATGTATTGTCTGTGCTGACAGGCCGTTACAGCAGTTCGCCAGAGTCTGCCTTTGCCCGCGACCTCAAACAGATAACGGAAGTGGGTGTTCCTGCAATGCTGAAGTCCATCGAGGATGCTATTCTGTCAGAGAACTTCTGGAATGTAGCGGTTCCTCAAGACCTTACAATGACTTCAACGAATAATCCCACATATCTGGTCTATTTGGCAGCACAGGTATATTTCAACGACATCTCCTTGCTATCCACCAATATCACAGTCCGGGAACTGATAAGCCTTGGCGGCGATGTTCATCATGTCTTCCCCAAGCAATATCTCATAAACAATCATTTTTCCAAGAACCAGTATAATCAAGACGGCAACTATGCCTATCTTGACCGTCCTGTGAACGAATCCATAGGGAAGAAGGCTCCGAATGATTATTTCAACATTGCGCTGAAGCAATGTTCGACTAAAGTTGCAGCGTGCGGCTCCATCATTGACGTGGAGCAATTGTACGCCAACCTCGCCGCTAATTGCATTCCAGAGGAAGTGTTCGATATGGGACATGAGGAATATGAGATGTTCCTTGAAAAGCGTCGCTTGCTAATGGCAAGTAAGATAAGGAAGTATTACGAAGGTATGTGATATGGCGGAGCTTGAGAAGTGGCAATGGCAGGAGCCGGGGACGGCATGGCGGGGTGTCGGGGTGTATCATGTCACGCTGACGGTGCCGTCGCGTGAGCCGTTGTTCGGCACATTGGTGATTCTGGAGAATAACCCCTCGAAAGCGCGGATAGAGCGGACGGCTTTGGGCAATGCTGTTGTTGATGAGCTGTATGTGATGTGCAGGCACTATCCGGCCATCCGCATTCTCCAGTTCTGCCTTATGCCTGACCACCTTCATGCCGTTATTCATGTGACAAGGGTGATGGACACAAGCATCCGCAGCGTTATTCGCGGATATTGGCAAGGAGTAAAGAAGCATGGAAGGGCTTATACTTTGGCAGTTGCTCCCGAATTAAATTCGGGCACAATGAACGAAGGAGGCAAGGGCACAACCGATGAAGGAAGCAAGGGAGCTGGCACAACCGACGAAGGGAGCAAGGGCAAGGACACATCCAACGAAGGATACAAGAGCGCGGGAGCGACGAGTGAAGGGGGCTTTCCCTTCCCGATTTTCACTGAGCGGCCGTTCATTCGGCCCCTGTCGCGGCGCGGGCAGCTGCATACAATGATTCATTATGTCCAGATGAACCCGCAGCGGTTGGCTACAAAACGCCTCAAGCCTGGCTTTTTCCATGTGCAGAAGGGTATCGAGATTGGCGAAAGGAAATATGACGGCGTGGGGAATGTGGCGCTGCTGTTGGAAGAGAGGTTTGATACGGTTCATGTGCGAAGCACAATGGTAAAGGCGGCAGAAAGCGGTGACGACATGCCGTTGCGCAACTACATGAACAGCCGTGTGCTGATGGCCCGTAAGGGGTGTGTGATGGTCTCGCCATTTATCTCCCAACAGGAAAAGCGCTTGATGCAGGTGCTGTTACAGGAGCAACACCCTTTTCTGCTCCTTGCGGACAATGGTTTCCGTGATTACTACAAGCCTGCCGATGCCCTTTTCGATGCGTGTGCTGCTGGGCGTGTGCTTATTCTCAGTCCTTGGCCGTACGATGCCAGCAAACAGCATATCAGCAGGGCAGATTGTATGGCTCTCAACGCTATGGCTGAGGAAATCTGCACGCACCTTAACGGCACATGGAATGACCTTTCACCATTACAAGAAAACAACAACAAAGATAATAATAAATGACCATGAAAGTAGTGAATTTGAACGAGACACCGAGCATCTTAAGCCAGTATGTGAGTGAACTTCGCGATGCAGGCATCCAGCAAGACCGTATGCGTTTCCGCAGGAACTTGGAGCGGATAGGAGAGCTGATGGCTTACGAGATAAGCCGAAACCTCAGTTATAAGGAAGTGACGGTGCAGACGCCGTTGGCAGAGTGCAAGTGCCGGTGCCTGTCGGAGGACATTGTGCTTGCCACCATCTTCCGTGCGGGCTTGCCGCTGCATCATGGCTTCCTCAATGTCTTCGACAAGGCGGAGAATGCCTTTGTGAGCGCCTACCGATACTATAAGGACAAGGATTGCCGCGAGGTGGGCGTGCATGTGGAGTACATGGCGTCGCCCGATTTGACGGGCAAGACGCTCGTCATCGTTGACCCAATGCTGGCAAAGGGCTACAGCCTGGAGCTTGCCGTGGATGCTTTCTTCAAGAACGGAACGCCCCGACGCATCATCATGGCGAGCGTCATTGCCGCCCAGGAGGGCGTTGACCACATCGTGAAACGCTTCGGCGACCGCGAGGATGTGGAGCTTTTGTGCGCCGCCATCGACCCTGTCCTCAACGAGCATAGCTACATCGTGCCGGGACTTGGCGACGCAGGCGATTTGGCATACGGCGGAAAGCTGTAGGAAAAACTCGTCTTGGCACAGGTAATTCTATAATTATCTGTGCGAAAAGGATGAATTAAGGTAGCAGTTCCTTGATTAGGTTCTTTGCCTTGCCCCATTTGTCGATGACGAAGAGGACGTATCGGGCATCGACACCGATGCAGCGTTGCAGGTTGCTGTCGAAGGAGATGTCGCCCGACATGGCGTCCCAGTTTCCGTCGAAGGCAAGGCCGAGCAGCTCGCCCTTGCCGTTGAACATCGGCGAGCCGGAGTTGCCGCCAGTGATGTCGTTGTTGGAGAGGAAGCAGAGGTGCATGTCGCCCGTCGTCTTGTCGGCATAGCGTCCCCAGTCGCCCTGCTTCATCAGCGCGATGATGTCGTCCTCCAGCTTGTAGTCTTCTATCTCGCCCTGCTTGGCTGCCTTGTCGAGGAGGCTTTGGGCATTGGTGTAGTACTGGTGGTGAACGCCGCCGGCCGTGTAGTCCTGTATGTAGCCATAAGAGAGGCGCATCGTGAAGTTCGCATCGCTGTAGTGCGGTGTCTCCTGGTCCATCTCGAGCAGAGCCTGCGTCAGCAAGTGCTCATTGAAGTCGATGGCGGTCGAGGCATCTCGGCTCTTGCCGCTTATCTCCTGCATCATCGTGGGGATGTCCTGTGCGTAGAGCAAGCCGAGGTCGGTCTCGCGGAGCGTGCTGTCGGCAAGAAGCCTATCGACGGCATCGGCTCTCGTGCAGATGGTCTTGGCGAAGACGTCGTGGGCGTAGGCCGCCTCGTCGCCACCATAAAGGCTGTCGATGAGGTTATAGCATGAGGGCCAGTAGCGAGGCTCCTTCACCTGTTCGCGATAGTTCTTTAGCAGAGCCGCCATCGTTGCTTCGTCGAGCTTTGCATCGTAGTCCTTGAAGAAGGCCTCCATGCGGCTGCGAACCTGTCCTGCCTCGGTGCTGTCCGCGTCCTGCGGCATCGAGTTGAGCATATAGGCGACGCGGTAAAGCTCAATGCCCCGCGTGAACGTCTCGCGGAAGAAGCCCATGGCATAGACATCGTTGCGCCTTTTGCCGTATGCCTCCTCAAGTTCCCCGAACATATCGCCGAAGCGGTTCTTGAGGCTCGCCTTGCTTTCGTACCAACGGCGTATCTTGCCCTCGAGCCTTTGCTTCTGCTCGATGACGCCCAGGTCGGCAATGGCTTTGTTCATGCCTATGCTGTTCTTCCAATAGTTGCTGCTGCCTGCCCATTTGCTGGCGTACTTGATGCCTACGGCACGGTCGGCGTCCATGAACTTTTTCCACACCTCTTGCTTCTTGCCGCGAACCTGTATGATGCTTATGTTGCTGGCATTCACACGCTCGTCAATGCCCCACGAACTGAGGTAGCGGTTCGTGCTGCCGGGATAGCCCACCGTCATGCAGAAGTCGCCGCCCTGGTAGCCGTCCATGGCAATGCGGGCGTAGTTCTTGCAGCGTAGCGGCACGTTCTTCTCGCTGTAGTCGGCAGGCTCGCCGTCCTTGTCGGCATAGATGCGGAACACGCTGAAGTCGCACGTCTGGCGCGGCCACATCCAGTTGTCGGTGTCGCCGCCGAACTTGCCCATCGTTTCCGTTGCGGTGAAGACGAGGCGGATGTCACGATACACCTTATAATAACTTACATAGAAGGCATTGTTCTCATAGTATGCCCGCACCAGGCAGTCGAGGCCCGGGTTGGCTTTCCTCAGCTCTTCCTCCACAGCCCCCATGATGCTGTCGGTGTATTGCATGTCAAGCTCGGCGGTCGATTCTTTGGGATGAGCAGCATAGACATCATTTAGCGCCCGCATGATGCGCCCTGTACATTCCTCTGTCCGTAGCAGGAACTTCACGAAGAGTCCTTCGGCGGGGCGCTCCTCTTTGCGTGAATGAGCAACGAAGCCGTTGGTGAGGATGTCGTCCTCTGGTGTCGAGAGGCTTTGTATGGCACCGTAGCCGCAATGGTGATTGGTGAAGACAAGGCCGTCCTTGCTCACCACGACGCCCGTGCAGAAGTCGCTGAAGTCAACCACGCAGTCCTTGAGGCTGGCGTGCTCGGTGCTGTAGAGCTGGTCTGGCGTGAGTTGCAAACCAAGGCTTTGCATCGCTTCGGCTGTCTTGTCGTCGATTTTGTTCAGCATCCACATCCCTTCGTCGGCACGGGAAAGGAGTGAGATAGCGCACAGGGCGCAAAGGAATATCTTTTTCATCTTGTCTGATTATTCTGAATACTCTGAATACTCTGAGTATTCTGATTACTCTGATTACTCTGATTGTTATTTCTTCTTTGGCTTTCTTCTTGCCCAGCCTTCCTCGCTGAAGTCGGGTATCTCGCCTTTCAGTTCGTTCTTCTTTGTGGGCCCAGCGGGGTGGAGGAACTTCATCCATTCCTCCTTCTTGAACTTACGGCCGCGAGGCTCTGTGTAGCCGCGCTCTTCGCGAGACGGCTTTTCCCGCTTCTCGCGACGCGGAGGCGCAGCAAACTTCTCCTTGCGGCTCGTTTCCTTGCGTGGAGGTCTTGAGGGATTTACCTTCTTTCTCCCCTCCTCCTCGGGGGAGGGGCTGGGGGAGGGGGCTGCCACATCAACAACCACACTCCTTCCCTTCACCGTCACGCCGTGCTTCAAGCCCTTCAGCACGCGGTTCAGGTCCTCCTGCTTCACCTCGATGAACGAGAAGTTCTTCATCAGGTCGATGCGGCCGACGGCCACCTTGTCGCCCTGCACGTTCTTGTTGAGCAGGCCGATAATTTCGCGGGCATACATGCCGTCTATCTTGCCGACGTTGAGGAAGAGGCGGACGTAGCCTTCTTCCGCCCTCTGACTCCCTCCATGGGAGGAGGATTTCTTTCTCTCCCCCTTGGAGGAGTTGGTGGGGACTTCTATCTCAGGCGCGTTGGCGTAGTACTGGAGGAAGCGTCCGAACTCGCGGGAGAGCACGCGGCGGATGAGGTCGTCCTTGTCGAACCATTCCCAACGCTTGCGCACCTCGTCCATGAAGGGAGCTATCTCCTCCTCATCAACCACTACCCGTTCTATGTCATCGATGACGTGGTAGAGCTGCTTGGTGCATATGTCTCGCGGCTCGGGCAGTGTGCCTTGCTCGAAGGTCTTCTGTATCTCCTTCTCCACCTGCTTTATCTTTGAGCGTTCCTTCATGCCGACGATGCAGATGCTTGTGCCTTTCTTGCCTGCACGACCTGTACGGCCGGAGCGGTGCGTGTAGTACTCCACGTCGTCCGGCATACCGTAGTTGATGACGTGCGTCAGGTCATCGACATCAAGGCCGCGTGCCGCCACGTCGGTTGCCACGAGGAGCTGTATCCTGTGCCTGCGGAAGCGTTGCATCGTCAAGTCGCGCTGCTGCTGCGAGAGGTCGCCGTGCAGGGCGTCGGCATTGTAGCCGTCGCGTATGAGGTTGTCTGCCACTTCCTGCGTCTCCAAGCGTGTGCGGCAGAAGATGATGGCATAGATGCGGGGATAGAAATCGACAATGCGCTTCAGGGCATGATACTTGTCTCGCGCGTGTACCATATAATATATATGGTTGACGTTCTCGGCGCCCTCGTTCCTGCTGCCTATCTGTATCTGCACGGCATCCTTCAGGTAGTTCTGTGCGATGCGCTCTATCTCCTTGCTCATCGTGGCACTGAAGAGGAGCGTCCGGTGTTCGCTTGGGATGCCTTCGAGGATGCTGTCGAGGTCTTCCTGGAAGCCCATCGAGAGCATTTCGTCCGCTTCGTCAAGCACGACGTACCGCACCCCGGAGAGGTCTGCCACGCCTCGCTTCATCAAGTCCATGAGGCGGCCGGGCGTAGCGACAATGATGTCAACGCCGTGTTTCAAGGCGCGAATTTGCGGCTCGAAGTTCGCTCCGCCATAGACGGCAAGGATGTCCGTCTCGGGGAGATACTTGCTGAAACCCTCCATGTCGTCCGCTATCTGCAAGCAAAGCTCACGGGTAGGGCTGAGGATGAGGATGGAAGGAGACCCTCCCCGTCCCTCCCTTAAAGGGAGGGTGCTCCCTGAGTTCTCCCCCTTCAAGGGGGAGTTAGAGAGGGTCTGCAGCAGCGGCAACCCGAAGGCAGCCGTCTTGCCCGTCCCTGTCTGTGCCAGGGCGATGAGGTCTGTATCGTTGTTCAGCAGATGAGGAATCACTTCCTCCTGCACGGGCATCGGGTGCTCGTAGCCCAGTTCTTCTATGGCTTGCAGCAGCGGCTCGGCAAGCCCAAGTTCGGTAAAGTTTTTCATATCGGGCGCAAAGGTACAACAAAAACTGAAAAGCAGGAAGTGAAAACGAAAATTTTTACTGCAAAGGCTCAACCTTAAGGCTTAATTGAGTTCACTTCAAAATGTGTTTTTACGTTTGTCTTTACTACTCTATGTCTAAAAAGTGTATGCAAGGATATTTTTTCGCCCTGAGACTTTTTATGTTATAAATAAATTGCGTATCTTTGCATACAAAATTCACAACGCAAGAAGGGAGGTATTGAAATGAAGAAATATGAACAACCCACAATGATTGCGGTCAATTTGCTGCACGATTGCCGGATAATGGCAGAAAGTGAAGTGGTTTACAGAGTCACCGGTGATAGTAGTACAGGTCTCATTTATGGCAATGAGGGCGGTATTACTGCACGCGTAAAGGACATCAACATTTGGGACGAGGAATGGTAATATCGCATCCTCTCTTGTTTCCCTTAATGGTTCAGCTGGAATGAAATCCTAAAGAGGCAGGCCTGCTAAAAGTTCAGCTCTTGCACCATCGGTGCAGGGGCTTTTTTCTGTCCTTTCGACTTTCGTTCATGGTTCGTGCCGCAGCTTTGGTTGTTCTTTGTGTTCCTGGGCATGATATACCCTTCTTGTGTGCAAAAGTACGCCATTTAATTGAGAAGTGAAGAGTGAAGAGTGAAAAAGTATAGGAGCGGCAGCAAATTCTTCATTCTTCGTTCTTCTTTTTTGATATAATTTTAATATCTTTGCAGCGAAATGAAGACAGGACTGGTTCTTGAAGGCGGTGGGATGCGGGGCTTGTTCACGGCCGGCGTGATGGACGTGATGATGGAGCACGGCATCCGCTTCCACGGCATTGTGGGCGTGTCGGCAGGAGCCACGTTTGGCTGCAACTACAAGTCGCACCAGGTGGGGCGAGTGCTTCGCTACAATGTGCGCTTCAAGGACGATCCGCGATACATGGGGCTGCGCTCCCTCTTGCGAACAGGCGACCTCGTGGGGGCGGAGTTCAGCTACCATACGTTGCCCAACGAGCTTGACATCTTCGATTACGACACGTTCAACAACGACCCGACGGAGTTCCATATCGTCTGTACGGACGCCTTGACGGGAGAGCCTGTCTATCGACAACTGGACGTATTGAACGACGAGGGGCTGGAGTGGATACGCGCTTCGGCCTCCATGCCGCTTGTGTCCCGTCCCGTCAGCATCGGCGGCCGGCTCCTCCTCGACGGAGGCATCAGCGATTCCATCCCGTTGCGCTATTTCCAGGGACAGGGCTTTGAAAAAAACGTCGTCATCCTGACGCAACCCAAGGGCTTTTTCAAGAAGAAGACGAAGCTCATGCCGCTCTTCCATCTGTTCATGCGCCGCTATCCCGCCATTGTGCAGGCGATGGCACGCCGCCATCTTATGTATAACGACGAGCTCTCCCACCTCGAAGAGCAGGAGCGACAGGGCAACATCCTCCTCATATATCCGCAGGACACACTGCCCATCGGCCGCACCGAGCAGGACGAGTCGAAGATTCGCCGCGTCTATGCGATGGGAAGGGCGAAAGCGGAGGAGATGCTTGCAGCGATACAGGACTTCGTATAACACACCGTGCTGCGATGACAAACACACCGTGCTGCGATGACAAACACACCGTGCCGCGATGACAAACACACCGTGCCGCGATGGCAATCGCACCACGGTGTGTTTGAAAAGGAGGCGTGCTTCGATTCTGCAAATGCAACTCGTGTTTGAGTTTTGCGATATCGGGAAAACAAAAAATAAGAAGCGAAAAACTTGTATTATATTGTGATAATGTGTAATTTTGCACAATGAATGACAGATAATTAACCGTACAAGACTATGAAGAAACCTTTGTTTGCAGCCCTGCTGCTTCTGCTCTGCCTGCCAGTGTCGGCGGGGCGTATTGTGACGGACACGGTGAAGAGCAAAATCCTCTCTGCCGACGTGCCATGCAATGTCTATTTGCCCGATGGATTCGGCAAAAATGAGAACCAACGCTATCCGGTCATCTATCTCCTCCACGGCCTAAGCGACGACTATCGGGCCTGGCGCGACAAGGGACAGATGCAGACCGTCGTGGACGAACTCATCGGTTCGGGCGAGTGTGTGCCCGTCGTGATTGTCATGCCCAATGCAGGCGGTCCCGACACCCACAACACATGGAACGGCTACTTCAACATGCCGGGCTGGAGCTATGAGGACTTCTTCTTCCAGGAATTCCTGCCGACCGTCGAGCAGAAGTATCGTGCCGTGGGCGACAAGGAGCACCGCGCCGTGATGGGCCTCTCGATGGGCGGCGGCGGCAGTACGGTGTATTGCCAGAGGCATCCCGACATGTTCTCCTCCTGCTATGCCATGAGTCCGTGGCTCGACAACGAGAGCAACAACGTCGGACCCGGTGAACAGAAGGACAAACGATACTATGTGACCGAAGCCGTGAAGGAACACAGCGCCTTGCGATTCGTGGAGCAGGCCGACGATGCCACGAAGGAGAAGCTGCGCACCGTCAAGTGGTTCTTCGACTGCGGCGACGATGACTTCCTCTTCGACCAAAGCGTCAGGATGCACCAGCTGATGCGCTCCGCCTGGATTCACGACGAGCTCCGCGTCCGCAACGGCGTCCACAACTGGGAGTACTGGCACACAGCATTGCGCATCGCCCTGCCCTTCGCTTCCCGCAACTTCGGGAAATAAGCCCCATTTGATACAGTCTTTACAGGACAAAGAGGTATAAACAGATTGTTGAAAGGGGAAGGAAATTTTAGCGGACAGCAATAACAAATAAGATTATCCAACCTGCCACCTGAAGACGCCGAGGCATCAGACAAAGGTAGCCAGTCATTTCAATGGCTGGAAGCAAGATGCCCATACGAAAAGCGTGCATTCAGGTACGCGACATCGGTTGCTGGACCATGTCGCGTACCTAAAGGCACGCCGACAAACGTCACGCGGTCGCCCTTCTTGAAGGGGGCAATCTTCTGTGCCTGCACTGCATACAGGCACAGAAGAGGAGTAGGGGAGCGATGAGTTTCCTCATGTAGGGATTACCACTCATCAAGCCATAGGTTAATGTCGGTTCGACCACGATTCCAATCTCCCAATTCCTTTACGTCGCCGGAGACGTCGTCCTGTGGGACCTCGATATTGATTTGAATGCTGGTAGTAACGAGTACCCTGGCCGCCAACACTATCTGCATGGAAGCAGGCCGTATATATTGCTTTTTCATAGTGCTAATTGCTAATAAGTGAAAGATGTTTACTTGATGACCACTTTGCGTCCGTTGACGATGTATATTCCACGCGGCAGTTCCTTTTGGCTTATGCGTCGGCCGCTGATGTCGTACACGGTGGTAGCCTCATCGTTCACGTTGTCAATCGCTTTGATGCCATCTGCGTCATCGCCGAAAATCAAAAGGCTCTTCACATGGCTTTCGCCAGAATAGACAGGCACCGCGCTCATGTCGATGTATGCACGATTTGCTCCAATGTCGCAACCTGTGCCGCAAAGCACAATCTTGTTGTTGGAGAGGAGATACATGCCTGGGTCAACATCCATTCCTTCGAAAGAACCGATGAGGCCGTTCTCACTGCCAGGTGTGTTGACGACGGAACTGCCGTAATACGTCAGAGAGAGTTGGCTGCTGCTCGGAAGGAAGAGGTAAGGCTTGCCTGCCTCCATGGCCTCTACCTGTTCAAGTTTCAGTGAGGCGGGCTGTTCTTGTGCATTGAGGGTCTTGCCAGCGATGCGATAAACCTCGGCTCCGCTGATATTGGCAGCTGCCACAGCTCCAGGCACACAGATTGTTCCCCAACGTCCAGGAGTGACGGAGCGGACATACCGAGGCTCTATCGTTATCACGAAATTCGCAAGGGAAAGCCACTTGCTGGCATCCGTCGTGGTGATTGTGATGGCAGTAGAGGTTGCAGACAGGTCCGAAACGTTGAGCGGTGTGTAGGTGTTTCCGAGGTTAGGCGGAGTGATGGACGTGCCGCCAGAAGGTGTCAACGTGTAGGACGATGATTGATATACGCCGGTCTCTACAGTGTAGCCTGTGATAACATATCCTTCGGGAGCTGTCAGCGTCAGTGTGGAGCTGGTATTGGCAGCAGCGGGATGATAAGCCAAGTTGTAGCGGTCGTTAAAAGTAGAGAATCTGTTATATGTGCCGTCACTCAATGTCATTGTCAGCCCTGCAACTCCGCTGGCAGCATTGGAGGTCCAGGTGAGGCCGCTCCATGAACCGTATGTGGCTTCGCCAGATAAACCATAGACAATCTTCACTTCTTTCTCCACGACAGGCTCATTATTCAAGTCGGGTATGTATTGAAGCAGTTGCTCGCATGTGACCTCGATGAAGTTCAGAGGATAGTGATTGTAGTCGGTGTAGCCTCCTGCTGCATTGAGCGACTGGTCCTCGAAGAAGAGGTAGAGGCTGCCAGGGTTCTCGTCGGTGCCGCTCTTGTCCATAGTGACATAGCGGGTGCCTTTGGTCTGCACCGTCATAAACTCTGTCCAGTTGCTTCCCTGGTCTGTGCTGTAGTAGAGCTTGAAGTTGGCATGGTTGCCAGTTGTGATGGAGTGGAAGATGACATCCTTCTTGCCCGATGCCGTCTCGCGCTGGTAATAGAGGATGTCCTGGTTGTTCTGACTGCTCTGCTGGAGCTGGCTGTTGTCCCATTGAGTGCCAAAGTTGAAGCTGAGCGTCTTGCCGTCGTCGTTGCAGGAATAAGTGGCGGTGTTGAAGCGGCGGTTGCCTCCCTTGCGGATGGAGCCGAACAGTGAGCCGTTGTTCATCTGGATGATCTTGGCTTCATCGCCTCCTTGAACCATGGGCCTCTCGCTGAAGTACCATGACTCACCGCCATCCCTGGAGTAGAAGACGTAGTCTTGTGAATCGCCGGTGTGCTCCGTGGCACTTGTCATCGTCTGCCCGGGGATGAGGTACATCAGTATGTCATCGTCGGGAATGTAAAGGCCACGGCCAGAGGTTACAAAGTAGTCATAAAGGCCGTAGCCTGCCTCGCCAACGGTGTCGTAGTTCTTCAGGGCACCTGATGAGAAAAGGTCAACAGGCGGTGTGTTTTCGCTGCTGCTCCACGTCGCGCCATTGTCAGTACTTGTGGACATGGCAATATGCTTCTGGCCGTAGAAATAACCAAGGCTTCCAACTGCGAAGAGGCAGTAGAGCTTACCATTCTTACCCTTCACGAGGCTGGGATCACCATAACCGCACTTGTCATCATCTGCTGAGCCCAGTCCCTTGGCAATCGTTACGGGCTCGCTCCATGTCTTGCCGCCGTCGGTAGAGCGACGCACGACGATGTCAATGACGTGGCCTGCGCCGATGTCTGTATGGCTTTCATATCGCTTGTCGGCTGCCACGACGATGCTGCCATCGTCTGCCACAACCATCGCGGGAATTCTATAGACGCGGCTGCCGTTATCGCGAGGCAGGAAGGGATAGGAGTGTGCATTGAAGACCATAGCACCACGGTCGGCTGGGTCGCCTACAGATGTCAGGTCGAGGGTGGTCTCGTTGCTGTTGCACGTATAGGTAATACCTGTCACGGCAGCATCGAGGACTGCACCGATAGTGGCTGTGCTGCTTACTGTAGCACCAATCCAATAGTAATGTGTGCCAACGGAAAGGTTGCCGATGTTGAATGTGGCGGTAGAGCCAGAGACGGATGCCGTAGCAACCACAGTCTTTGTCGGAGCACCTGAACCTGTGGAGTATATTTCGGGTGAGCTGGACGAAGCCTCATAAAGTGTCAAGGCTGAAATGTTACTTTCAGAGCCATCCTTGAGGTTGACGGTGAGGTAAGCACCTGTAGCAGCCTTGAAAGGCGATGCTGTAACCTTCAGCAACATCACTTCGCCATCGCGTCCTGCCGTCTGCCATCCTTGCTCCACTTTCACGCCGTCGGCAACAATGGCCAGGTTCGGATCGTAAGCAAGGGTGATGGTATGTGCTGTGGCGTCTATGGTGACGCCATTGGCTCCATTCAAAGCGATGTCGCTTTCCTCGGGTGTCACGCCTGTAGGCAGGAAGAAGTATCCATTCTTATAGACCGCCGTCAAGCCACTGACATCGCTGCGCGTGCAGGTAATTTGAGCAGACTCTGGAGCGTTGTCGCAGATAACGTGCCATGCCGTGAGGCCTGCTGTGGCAAGGTCAACAGGATAGACGCTGTATGCTGTACGCATATATGATGTTTCCCCGATGAAGTAGTTGACACCGTTATTATAGGGATCAGCATAATAGTTTTGGTTTGTCTTGAAGTAATTGCCGCTATCAAAGCCGCAGATTACATTTCCAGGCGTTGCAGAAGGTGTGGGGAACTTGTTCGAGCCATTATCTACAAGATAGCGTCCGTCAGGCAACTGCCAGTTGTTGCTATCCCAGCTGGTATAGTCGATATACGTGAAGAAGCTCGGGTCGGTGATGGCAGGCTGAACATCCACGCCTCCGGTGAATGTCAGAGGATAGAGGCCATTGTACAAAGTTGTATTTAACTTCAAGTAACGTCCTGCATAACTTGCAGAACCTGTCTTGCTTTTGATTTGGATAACGTACCATCCTGAAGCCTGCGGGTAGCTTGTGAGTGCGGCTTGGTTCTTGACGAGCTTGGCCACAGCTGCGTTGGCAGCACTGCTCTGGTCTTGACCGTCCACCTTGGTAATGGTGAAGTTGCCGCCCGCGTCGTTGTAGTTGATGATGGGGCCGGTATAGCTATTGCGG
>Ga0247610_10003164_pt1 | contig 18337 bp, 14 predicted proteins | sample 174DNAGHGhighgp2_FD_193483 | JGI IMG/M metagenome (GOLD analysis project Ga0247610, IMG submission 193483) | Sheep rumen microbial communities from Palmerston North, Manawatu-Wanganui, New Zealand - 1742 DNA GHGhigh gp2 | ecosystem: Host-associated > Mammals > Digestive system > Stomach > Rumen... | reverse complement strand
ACACTTCCCACTTTCAACTGCTCCTCATATTTCGAAACCATCGTCGGACTTACGCTGCGGTTTAACGCATAGCGCACTACTTCCGGATTGGCATCCTTGCACATCAATATGCCTATGCTCGGATTCTCATTGCTGCGCTTCTCTGTTTGGTCCAGTGCCTCCAAATAAAACTCCAATTGCCCCAAATCACGCGGATCAAACGTAGTCGTTTTGAGCTCTATTGCCACGAGACACTGCAACGCGCGATGGTAGAACAGATGGAATTTGTGCCATTTCAAATGACACAATTATATTGTGTCCATTTTGTATCAATGGCGTTGATACAATTTGTGCCATTTTCATTGGCACAATTTCAGCCGTCGATTTCGGCAATAACTTAAGCGACGTTGCACGCTCAACAAATGGGGCAGAAGAATACGTCTCATAAAACTTGACCATTCTATAGATATTCATTCGACTCCATCCCTTCAATGTCGGGTTTTGTGTATGGATATATTCCGCCAGCTGCTGCACCACTTTGGATCCCCATGCGGCGTTCTTAATACGATCCGATACGAATGCGCCCACCTGCCATGCCGTCAACACCGACGCATGGTTTATCATCTGCACAGCCTGTGATCTGTTTTGCTCGATGATTTGCAGCACAGAAGCAAAATCCCGTGACAAGGTCATAGGCTGATTATTCGCTTCATATTTGGCTGCTTCATTCATATCTTTTTGTATCTTATTATCTATTATTTGTTTTCACGATAAATAGTACATGACGCATTAAACGCATCCAGCGCCGACAGGAACTCCTTCGTGTCCAGGAAGTAACTCGGATAAGCCTCGCGCAGCTCTTGCATCTTCTCGATCGACACCAGAATCACTGCCTCGTCCCCACTCAAACTCTGCTCCGTCTGCGTGAACATAGCCGACGCTTCATCCTCCTGCTCCAGCGTGTACTGGCGTCCCGTCACTATCTGGTTCCGGAAGTTGATCAGCAGCACGCAGTACCCCATGTTACTCTGCGCAAACGTCTTCTCGTCGTTCACCGTAACGCGCAGCGCTTGCAACTGATCCAGCAGCTTATGCTTGTCCAAAAACTCAAGGTAATCGCGGCAGTACTGCTCATGCGTATAATCCGTGTAACGCGCATTCACCGCACATCCCTCTTTCTTCGCAAATATCGCACTCACCAGCCGGAAAAACTCTCTCCAGATGCTGTTGTCGTCAATATTCGCCTTCAGCGATGTACGCGAAATCAGACTCGCTGTCTCCACGGCCATTGCCCAACTGTGTTCCAACCGCGTCCGAATCTGCAACTCCACGCGCAGTCCGTCATAATCCGCATTCTCCGAGTGGTACTTATATACGTAATGAATGCTCCGGTAACCGCTATCTTTCGGCTCAACGATGTAGTCATTCACTTTCTCCAGCTCAAAATGCGCCGGACTGAACGTCACTAATGCCGCTTCACATGCATGCAGATCCTCCAGCGTCTCAAACACAAACCGCGCACCGCCTATATCTTGCAATCCACCAAGCCGCATGCCGGTTGCCTCGTTATTACGAAGCTTCTCAATGATCGACGTCATTCGTTTCACGCGCTGCGAATAGAATGCATACTTTACGTTTTGCTCAGCCAGATAGGCAGTGAGGTTCTCCACAAACTCACGAAGCACCGGCAGATGGGTCATACGCCAGTCGCTCACGATCCGCATTGCTTCGGAACGCTTGAACGCATCTACCCCCTCTTCATAGAGGTACGAGCCGATTCTATTTAAATTACTCCGCGAGTATTTCATATCTATCTATTTTTTCTGCCGCATATACACACGTACGTATTAGCGGCGCGGAAGAAGCGCCGCAAAGGTAAGGTTTTTTTGCGACATACACAATAGTTTAGCGAAGAAAAATATCAAAAATGTCATTTTTGCAATGCAAAGATGGCAAAATGGCGTAAAAAAAAGCGCCGCAGCGCCTTTTTTACTTATCCTCCTTCTTGAACGGAAGTTCGTCCTGGGGCTTGATATGATCAATTGCCTTATCGCTACTAATGACCGAGCGCCCCAAACGATGCTCGATATCCGCACGAGCGTTACGCGCCACCTCGGCACCATCTTTCGCCACATGCGCCGCCTCTACGATGCCTTCCGGATTACGCTCCTTACTCAGGTCGGTAGCCGTCTGTTCGGCAAGCGCATTAAGCAGCAACTCCATATTGGTCATGTTATCGCGCAGATTTTGACTCGTCAGCCCCTTATGATGCTTATACTCGCGCGTCGTCATGCCGCTCCACACCTTACTCATCAGGTCGGTCAGCGCCGCATAATCCGATTCGCTCTCCACGCCACTGCGTTTCCATTCGTCCGTCAATCCTTTACGAATCTCTATTGTCTTGATACGCTGGTTGATCCAACTCTCCGAATAACCCAGCCGACGATAGTCTTTCACAGCCTGCTCAATACTAAGTTCCGGATCTTGCAACTGGTAGAACCGCTCACTTCCCACCTGCGCCAACCATCGCTTAACCGGCTCAGCTTTCTTCGATGGAATCGACTGAATGATACGCAAAATCCCCTCTAAATCAGAGCAATTCACAGCATGTTTTTTCCCATCTGTAGATACAAATTGATGGGGGGTACAAATTGTACCCCACACGGAATCCAATTCTTTATCACGTGATCGTAAACGCTTAACATACTGCTTAATATCAACACTATCGGTTAATATCTGCACTATATCCTGGACTGCGAAGTAGTATTTCTCCTTCTCATCGTCCCAAACCACACGGATCTTTGTCTGGTCAAATAGCTTTACTAAATCGTACGTTGCCATATGTTTCAAATTTTGTGCAAAGATACAAAAAAATTTTGATATATGCAAGTTTTTGCCGAGAAAAAAAAGCGCCGCAGCGCCTTTTTTACACCATTCCGGCTTCGCGCCGTAGTCCTCGATAAATCTCCGTGTACATCCAGCCGTAGAAGTGCTTGTAGTCCTTCCTTTCCAGCGAGAACGTGGCGCGGTACTCCGCGTACTTCTGCTGCCAGATCTTCGCCTGCTCAATGTCCTCCTCGCCGTACTCCTCCGGATGGTAGCACACCCGCTCAATGTCATGCGCCATCCGCTGTGCGGCTTTGATCATCTCGCGATTCCTCGTCGCGCCGTCCGCCCAAGGTCCTTCGTGGAAATGATAGTAAAACAGCTGATGCAACTTACTGCCGTCATCCGCGTACCACTTCTCTCCATAGTCGCACCAACGGCATATCAACCGCACCCTATTCTTTTGACCGTCCTTCGCGCTGTCTATTGCGCCATGAACCTCATCTATTCCATTTGATAATTTTGCTATTGCCATTATTCTTTCTCCTAATAATCCTAGACTTTCTTCCTATCTTTACCGTACTTTTGTCGTATCGTAGTACGTTCCCTTGACGACGAGGCAGCGTCGTCGAAAATATTGTCTTGTCGCTATGTCGCTTTGTCGCTTTCTCTGTATTTCGCTATATTTCAGCGTCTTACATGCGTCTTGCTAAGCGACATAGCGACAAAGCGTCATGCTACTTTTCGATATTGGCCGTGATTCGTCTTTTCAACAAGTCCGCTTTCTATCCAATTTAAATTCCATCGTTCTACCGTTCGTTTGGATACTCCTTGCCGTTTTGCCTCTTCTGCTAGATCGCCATGACTATACTCTGTTTTCAACTGCTCAAACAGCACTTTTCTCTGATCCAGCGGTTTTATCTCCGGCACCACATCCTGCGCATCGCCGTCTATCATCCGGTACGCAGCCGCCATATGCAGCAAAAGTTTGTTCCCGATCATCTCCGCCGCCTCATAATCCTCATCCGCGCAATAAAGCACTTTGTCCATTGTTCCGGCATTTAATGCCGGCATCTCTCCCCTCATCGCCGTCAATATCATCGCGATTCGCTCGATTTGCACCGCCATACGCACTACTGCCGAGTGGAAATTATCGCCTAACAGCCCGATGAGCGTCCCGTACTCCGTCTCCAGGTGTTCGCCCAGCCGCGCTTTCTGCGCCTCCGTCAAACTCCATTCGCGCTCACCTGCGTTCATTAGACTTTCGTACGTACGCAACATCCGCTGTCCTACGATCTTCGGCACCACGCTCTGCCCGCCCTTCGAGCTCACATACCGCTTGTCAAACGGATGGGTGTCGCGGATCACTACCGTCAGCAACCGGCTGAAGTAACCGTTCTCCACGCTCGGAACCAACGCCTTGTACTGCCCGAAAGTACCTGTCAGGAGCATACTCAGCCGTGGATTCTTGATCTCTGAAGCGCCCTTGCATCGATTCCGACTAATCGGCTCATGCTCCGCCGCTTTACGCAGCGCCGTGTTATAGTTCGCTGCACTCGTCTTCCAGATGTCCGTAATAACCGAGCCCTCGCTCTCGTGCATATACCCGACGCCGTCTTGCTCTTCGAGCGCCTTATACCATGCCGCCAGCGTACTATCACCGGCAATCAGCATCGGATACTGCTCGTCAATCACTCGCACCATCTCCAGCGCTTGGTTTGCAATACCCTTACCGCTTGCCGCAGCCGCCAAGATAAAACATTGCAGGTTGGCATAGTACTTCTTGCCCGTCGGACCATAGGTAAAATACAGATTAGGTACGCACGCACTCGCAGCCGCAAGGGTCGCCATGAGAATAATGTCCTTTTCTTCTGGCGTCGAAGCCAGTGAAATCATTTGTTGTACACTCTCAGGAAGTGAGCTGCTGTCGAGATGCTCGACAATGCGGAGGTCTTCCTGTCCCTCCACAGAAAAAGAATGGATTTTTTCCATAGTTAAAGTTGGTTTAGTTAATAATGTTAGTTTAGGTGATTTTCAAAATCGAGTGCAAATATACAAAAAAATTTTGACATATGCAAATTTTTGTCCCCTGATTTGAAATTTTTTGCAAAGATAATACAAAACCCATTAATGTGTTCCTCTGAAAGTGATTTTTTTCAAAAAAATCTGCATTTTTCTTATTTTTTCTGCAAATTCACGCCAAAAATCGCGCCATCTCGTGTTCGGAAATACCACATTGACGAGCAACTTGGCGTGCATTTTGCATAGCCTTACTTACATCATCAACGATCTGCTCTGCTCGTTCGGAACTCAGCATGTAATCCACGGCTGCCGCTAAAAGCACATCCAGCGATGACTCGTTGCTATCACGGGAAATAAGCATACTCTGCGTGCTGAAATCCGAGGGATTGAGATCATACGCCGGAGACCACCCCCACCCCTTTTCGGTTAACAAGAACCCGTGGTTGCGGAAATGATCATCGTGATTACGGATAGTAATGGAGAATGCCACGCGGCGGTATAACTGTTCCAACGCAGCTTGCGGATCCACGAAGCCGGTATTCCCAATGATAGCATCCACGATATCCAAATAACCGTTACCTGTCGTCGCATCTGCGCCATCCTGCAAGCCACAAAGCGTCATGGCCGAAGCAAAATGGATACGCTGCTCGCCCGCTCTATCGAAGCGTTTGGACAATAAGGTATGGTACTTCTGACCGGGTAGCGACAGCAAGCGCATTTCCGGCACTTCGATACCTACTTGTTTCGCCATTTGATGCGCCCAGTACTCCCACAACGCCACATCATAATCGTCATTAACCGACGGAATCTTAGCAATCCACAACGTACCATCTGTATCACGTACATTGGCTTTTGGTCGCGCGCCCCCCAAAGAGGATCCTTGTTTATATAGATTCAGTAACCATTCCTCACGGATAGTGCCCCCTTGCTCGTCTTGGCGTTCATACTCCTGCGCCATGTCCACAAACTCACGCAGATACGTGAGAGGCGGCACAGGAGTGTTCGCATATTCGGCACCCAACAGCCGTTCGTCTTCGCGTAGGCGCAGCGCGCCCATACGCGTTACATCATCTATCTGTGTCAGATAATCGATGTCCGTCAGATGGCGCGGCGCGCGTCCTTCTTGCGCAGCCAACAATCGTTCCCGCTTGTCAATCAACCGTCGTCCCCAACGATCCGGCATGGCATCTTGCAAGAATCCGAACAACCGTCCAGAACCATACTGCGGACCTCCGGCATTCTGCAGATCCCCGCTCAACTTGATTTGTCGATGCTCACGAAGCCACTGCACATCGAACTCCCATTGATACGCCGCATTGCCGCGTATCATATCATAGCCAAGCGTTCCCACAGACTCAGCGTGCAAGAAGCCCTTAGCTTCCATATTTACTTGAATGTGCTTCATTTCTTCGATGCACGTTGGCGATGTTTCAAGTCCAAATCCTGCAAAGTGCGGCCCATCTCATCATCCTTCGCGACGAATAGGATGCTATCGTCAAGCCCCAGTGCAAAAAGGATGCGCAGATAGATACCAATGGCCACCGTGGGTGCTCCTTTTTCCACGCGCATTACCGTCAACTCGCTGCAACTTGCCCGTTCCGCTATCTGCGCAATACTCAAGTCCCGACGCAAACGCGCCATACGAATCTGTTCGCCTACAATCTGCAGATTCTGCTCCGCCCTGCGCGGTAATTTATTGGCAATTGTTCTTTTTGACATACATATAATCTATCTTATAATATACCTATATGTTTGTATACTATATTTTATGATACTTTAAAATCTGCCGCAAAGGTACTGCTTTTTTCTCATATATGCAAGTTTTTTTGAGAAAAAACGATTAGGGATTAGGGCTTTTCTATTGCCGCTTAAACCAAAAGGACGACTGTTTTATCAAAACAATGCAGAAAGCGAGGGCGAGGATGATATGTGGCCAGTCTGCCAGGACTTGATTACTCAAGAGCCTAAAAAGCATTATTCCACACCATATTACTTGAGCCCCCACGTATGGCCATACCCAATACTTCCGCCAATGCCAGAACAAAGCCGGCAACGGATTAAACGCAACATACAACCAGTTCCAATCGGTGCAACACAAATCGGAAATAAATAACAAATAGGTCATTATAATTCCTACTATTGTTTGTGCAGCGAGCATCAGCCAGTCCCAATAGGGTTTGCTCCAGAAAAGATTGGCAATACACAAAAGAAGTATCAACAAGGCAAAAACAATCGGTGTGAACCAGGAATTCCCGGTTTGCGGCTCACCATCTACTAGCACTTCCTGCTCTTGAGCCAGCAACGCATGACCATCCAGCGTCGCTTTCTGCCATGCTGTTACCAAATCTGTTGGAATCAATAATTGTCGTTCCTTATATAACGGTTCATCTACTTCATTACCTGAAATAAAACAAGTGATAAAACGCACCCACAAAGCATCTCGTGTATGCTCACGCACTAATTCTCTACCGGTCACGTATTCTCGTTCCCATGGTGCATATTGTATCTTTTCGCCCTGTAATGCCTTATTAACAAATCGAACACAGCTATTTGCACAGCCACGATGATAGTAATCATAGTCAAGTTCTGCACCTTTCGCCACTTCTTCGTCTAAAATTCGCCATAACTCTTGTTTTTGCGCCGGAGAAAGATTTAATTTATATTGCCGAACTCCACGTCCTTCCTCTGCATACGTAGCACAATAATCATTGATCGGTATAGCGAACAATCCCATTTTTAAGTGCCCCGCCAGAAAAGCCAGTGTTTTTTGAGCGGCATCTTCACTCTCATAAGAAAAAACATAATCCAAACCGAATGTAGGGCATTGTAATCGTAACGCACAATGTCCCAAAACAGAATACAAATGCGTTCCCGGATCTGCAATCACCACATACGCTTGCACAAAATCCGGAGCCAATCGGTCAATCGTATCATTAAAGCCTTGCGCAGCATTCCGCTCCGCAACCGTCATCTCCTGCGCTTGAAGTCCAATGGCCAATAACGCCAAGAGCCATAGACTCACAATATGTCGAATCGTATGCATAAAAATTAATTTTTTCAATACATTCTTTGAATCCAATAATCCATAAAGATGTCATATACCGAATAGACTCCTTTTTCTAATGTTACGAAATCTTTCTCCAGTAAACCTTTCATAGCAGACTGAACAGTACTCGGCGATTGGAGACTATATTTCTCCACATATGCCGCCGAAGTAATGCTCTTCGTTGGACCACTCTTGGACAAAGCAATAAGTGTCATTGTCTGTTTTTCCGGCAAACGGGAAATGGTCTCTTCGTACACATAGGACTGCGTCTTGAGTATATAATCCAACGCCTCTTGCACCTGCTCAACCTCACACGTCTCACCTTCCTTCGTAAAGCCATACAGCACATTGAAGAGTTTCTGTGTGTACCACGTCACGCCGCGACTCAGCGCATAAACCGCCTCCGTCACACCATCCGCCAACGTGCGATTCCCTTCCGCAAACAAGGCCTTGGCAAACACATCGTAAGTAGCCATATCTATACTATCGATATGCATCAGCGAAACACTCTGGTAGAACGGTCGCGAGGCACTGGTGAACATCGTGCTCATCGTATGGCGTTGGCTGCCGGAAAAGATAAACTGCGCGTTATGGCATCGCTGCACGTAGGTACGGAGCGTCGCTTCGATGTTCTTCTCCGGGAACTTACCAATCTGCTGGAACTCATCAATTGCTACGATGCAGGGCTTGTCCGCCAAATCCAAATAGCGGAAAATCTCTTCCAACGTGGTTTCCGGTTCCTTAATATCGCCTATCTGTACCATGAAGGTCGGTTCGCCCATGGGAGAAAAACTCATTCCGGATTGGATAGAACGCATCGTTTGCCAAAAGCGCTCCATAGCACGCGTACCAAACGGCTTCAGGCGAATAAGAATCTCACGACTAAGCTTGCGCACCAACTCACGAAGCGACTTGGTATCGTATATGTCAATGAAAAACGTATAATAACGCGCCTGTACTTCCGGCTGCGAGAAATAATGCTCTATCAAACCACTCTTACCCATGCGGCGCGTAGCAATAAGCGCCACATTATTGCCGTTCGCTATCTCATGACGCAGTTGTTCTGTCTCGACAACACGATCGCAGAAGTAATGTGCGCCTTCGTACCCACTGATTACAAACGGATTATCTAATGTTTTCATATTTTTATTATTTTATGATTATTATAAAGTAATAAAATTCAAATCCGCTGCAAAATTACTACAAAATAATCAGATATGCAAGGATTTTGCAAAAAAAAATCTCACATACACGCGGTATATGAGATTTTTTCGCTTACTCAATCGCCGATGCACCTCTGCGTTGCGGCAACAAAGTTCCCGGATGCGGCGGTACAGGAGCCGGAGATGAACCATCCAACAGCGCCGCACCTAAATGTACTTGCATAACCTCCATCAGAGGACTTACATAATCTTTTTTCATATCGCGTTTCTTATTTTACCAATTGTCCGTTAACCGTATAAACCACACCCTCACGGATGATGAATACATGGCCGTTGATAAGCACCTTAACTGCCGTAGCATCCTTGCTATCTACAATAGCCTCATCAATACCTGTTGCTACCTCCGGCGCTTTAAAGGTAATACGAAGGCCGTAGTTAGCATCCGTACCCTTCTCCAGATTAGCGGTATAAGCGCCGTCCGAGAGATTCCAGATGGCCTCGCCATTGTAGGTCAGATACAGCGCGTAGTCGTCTGTAACTTGCTCCTTTTCGATAGCAATCGTGTAGTCACCGTCCTTCGGAGCATAAATACTCAGCGGGAACTCAGCTACGTTATTAACAGGAGCCATCGTGTTCATACAGAGTTTCGCGTCATAGCGATTTACCCACATCTGCGCTACGCTACTACTTACGCCAAACTTCAGCACATCCTGACCAACGGTGTAGGTATCTGCCTCTTTGTTCTCGTCCGCATGGATGAAGAGACGATCCTGCATTCTGCCACGGGAAGTAATCGTTACCTGACACTCCGCTTTCTGCGTCTCGATATTCGCATTGCGGCGAATCGGAGCAGAAGTCGGAGGCGTGGTAACAGCCGTAGCCGAACCGGTATTCGTAGCCTGCACGAAGATCGGTTTTGCTACAATCAGTTTATTGCTCAAGGCAACGGCCTCATAACTCTGTGCATCCGCATTGAATACCTGACCTACCGTAGCACCGGTGTTGTTCAAATATGCATAGAAGATAGCCGGATTAGCAATACCATTCCAGTTAGCATTCGTAGCTTTTGTTGATGCGTAAGTAGATACGCTGGTAGAAGCATTCAGAATCGGAGCACCGGATTTCTTCGGGAAACGGAGTACCGATGCATTGTTCGCCAGATAGAGCATGTAGAGACGACCCGGCACGAGTACATCATTATTCCGCAGATACTTCCAACATGCATCTACCGTACCTTGTTCAGCACGAACAGATCCGTCGTAGTATGCGAGATAATCGCCACTCATCAGCGAGAGGGCATTGCCATTAGCGCGGATATCACCTGCGGTTACCTGCCAAGGTACAGCTACTGCATACCACTTGCCAGCCGTGAATGTACCGGTAAGGTCATAGTAGCATGCACCGGTTACATTAAGAATGTTATTGATATCACCTGTCAACTGACCGGATACCGTACCATTGGAATTGATGATCAACTGGTTCACCGTAGTGGCCTCAGCAATATCCTGCGCTTGACCCAAGCCAACCTCCATAACCACCTCGGTAGCAGCAAAGTGCGCGTAGTAGGTTGCATTTGCCGTTGCCTTCGGAGTCATGTTGTTCTTATAGAACGTACCTGCGCCTTCTGCGCCTGTTGTCCAACCATCGAAGGTATATACATAATCTGCATCAGCAGCCTTGGTCGGAATAGCACCTGTATAGATAGTCGCTGTGTTCTCCAACTGGGTAACAGGATCTATCAGATTAGCCGAACCATCTTCATTCTTCCAATTAATCGAATACTTAGTTCCTTCTCCTTCATAGGTGAAGTTAGCCACCAGATTAACGTCCGCAATAATAGCCATTTGACGAGTTGTGTTCGTACCTCCCTGACCATCGCTCCAACCGGTAAAGGTATAACCGGGGTTCGGGGTAATCGTGATGGTAACAGCCGTAGCAGATGCGTTGTAATCATAGATACCCGCACCGGAAATAGCACATGCACCAGAAGGATTACTCATCACCGATACGGTGTATTTATTGAGGGTTGAATCAAATACGGCTGTGTAATTAGCATCTGCCATTACCGTTTGGATTTGCGGTGTCCATCTGAGTTTATAGGTATATTGCGCCGTTGCTGGTTTGCTCGGAGTATTAGCACAAACCGGCGTCTCGCCATATTGGTACTGGTGGCTCTCGATGACATCTGCAGGAGTGTCCGGATCACCATTCTCTTTTACGAACTTAACCGTATACGTTTTTGCTACTTCTGCATAAACAGCCGTATAGGACTTGATGCTGGTTGCAGAAACCTTCTCGATCTCCGGTGACCAGCGGTCGAAGACATAGGTATACTCATCGGTAGCCGGTTTGCCATTCGGTGTAGTTCCTATATATTCCGGCATAGCACCTACTGCTACATTGCTTTTTTGCAGAGTATCTCCATTGAAATCCAAGAATACAATCTTATACTCCGTAGGCGGATTCTCAAGCCACGTAGCGGTGTACGTAGCATCACCCGTTACGGCTGCAATTGCCGGGCTCCATACGAGGGTATGACCGGGTTTTGTCGGTGTATTCTCGCAGACAGGAACCTCATTATGTTTCAAGAACTGACGCTCGATCTCCAAACCACCCTCTTGCCGGAAGATGATCGTGTACATACGCGGCTTCTCCGTATAGGTCGCTGTATAGGTCACATCGCTTGTTACCTTGCCGAGAGCCGGTGTCCAACCGGTGAAGTCATAGGTGTAGTCGATATTCGCTTCACGCGTCGGGTTCGTGCCGAGGAACTCTGCCATCGTACCATAGGTAACGCTATAATCGATCTCAACAGGATTCTCCGGATCAGAATAGTCATACGACTTAATTTCTGTGCCATCCCAGTTCTTCCAAGTGATAGTGAATTTCTTTTCTTCCCACTGCTCGTTATCAGCATCCCAATAATAGTAGGTGTCATTATCCGGGTGGATACAATGGTAGAGGTTATCCTTCTTCTCTACTTCCCACCATTGGCAACCACTCATAAGGATAAAGAGTCGACCTGCGCCATCTGCATCGGAATACGTATGATCGGCGTTTCCGAGAATTTCATAATAATCATCTTCATTACTATTAGGATCTTCTCCTTGGTTTAACGTTTTCGTTGCAACCACTGCCACATACTCTTGCGGTTTTGCATAATAGGTGTCATAATCATCTACCATAAAACAATTGTCATCACTAGACACCTTGAAAATATTCCACTTATTATCCGTATAGCAATAAGCATCGTCTTTCTGAGCAGTGCTCGTATTCGCGAAGGCAGGGTCTTCAACGCCATTCTTTAGTTTGGCAGGGTAGAAAGTCCGATACTCGAAATTAGTATTTTTTCCTAATGAATTCGTTCCCTCAACCATTACTTGATAAACCTTTCGCGTACCAGCTTCAGCCGCGGATTCATTAAAGACGAATGTACCGGCATCCTCGTTTGATGAGAAAATGTTTGCGCCATGCTCAGAACAATATACAAAGCCCGTAGCGGTCATGAACGTGCCATGTACATTGATAGTAGCATCAGGTGGGCAAGTATTCTCTTCTCGCTTAGCCGGACGGCCATTCCAGCTCGGGGAATAGCGTACTGTTTTTGTGTATGTTGCTTGAGGATTTTCATCATCATACTCCTCGCCGGACTCATTTTTAAAGGCATACCTATTCCATTCCTCCGCATCGTAAACATAGAGTGCACCGGTATGCTCAACGTCATTCTCATCTTTGGCAACGGTGACCGTGGATTCCTTATCTACCTCAACCTCGGCACCCGGCAACAAACAGGTATTCTGCAGGAAGTCCATCGTACCAGAAAGCAAATGAATCTTGAAATTACAAGTCAATGGCAAATCAAATTTCGCAGAGTTTAAGCGAATAGGCACCGTACCAAATTGCAGTAAATTAATATCACCCATATCTAATACCATTGAACCGATATGCGCGGCACTATTGATATCATATACCTGGATATCATTCTCCGAGTCGTACCACTTACGCACCCATGTATTGTCTGCATCTGCCATCTGGTCCATGAGGAAAATAGCTTGATGTTGACCGCTCACACCGACAATAGCTATATCCGTTGCCGCCATCGACACACTCATGCCCATGAGACCTTCCGATACAGCAGCCGAAGTAGAAAGCACAGCGCCCGGGTGGTACTTCACCGGTGATTCGATATTCTGGATGAAATACTGCGTTACCGGGAAGATCTTCTTATCACTATGATCCCCACCTACAACGCCATAGAGAGCCGGATTTTCAGATTGTTTTACCAATCCCACAATTTGGACAGACGTCATAGCTCCTTTCCAGTCGCCTAACTGGAACATCTCACGTACTGTCGCACCACGGCGTGCGTCCATCTCACCTTTACCGGTTACGAATCCCCATGCGCGCACTTCCGAGCCGGATTGCAGGGTCACAGAACTACCTTCTTCCATTACCAGATGACCATAAGGACCTACCGGCTGCGCCGTATAAGCCTCGTTGCTGGCGTACTGCGAACAGGTCATTTCTATTTGACCGAACACATTTAGGTTCACACCGCTCGCAAAAGTCAGACGGCGGAACTCAGTAGGAAGAATGGATGTATAAGGCGTTTCTGTTCTTTCATCGTTAAAGATGATACGCGGAGCGGTCATATTGACCTCTTTCTCCTGCGAATCACTCATCGGCACAACAATGGTTGCATTTGCGGGCAAGGTATAGTAACCGGCAGGCAAGGTATAGTTGTTGGTCATGAAAATAACGATATTCGCTACACCCAGGTTGTTGTTCGCATAGGCGATCGCATCCTCCAGTCTTGCATAAGATACATTACCAATACGGCATACACCTACACCGTTCGCCAAAGCAGATTCACTGGTACCCAAGAAATAGCGATAACCTTCATTATACTCCACACCAGCAGAAACGTTCATTTCGGTCAAGTCGGTGGTAGAAATGCCGTATGTATTAGTCTTGAAGTAACCGGCAGTGAATTCAATAGTGCCGTTCAACGGACCATCAAACTTACCGCTCTCTACGGTCAGCTTACCGCCCGTTTGTTGCGCAGAATAGGTAGCGCCCTTGATAGCCGCGAGCTTCTTGGTAGTGGCAGCGCCGCCTGTTACTTTCAGACCAATTGCCGTTCCCTCTATCGTACCGCGATTGATAGCCGCCGTACCACCGGAAACGGTAATAGCCGTTTCGCCCTTGAACGTACCGCCATTCATGACCAGCGTCTGGCTCGACGTCAAACCGCCGTTGATTGTTCCTTCGGTAGTTGTCAGCGAACCGCTGTTGTTTGCTTCACCGATAATCGTTGCACCATTCTGCTCTACTGTACCGCTTACACCGATAGTCAGCGAACCGAACGTACCGCCATTGAGGATGGCCTTACCTCCATTCACAGTCAGCGAAGTAGCCGATCCACCATATTGGCTAAAGGCAATCGTTACATTGCCGCTAGACACAGTAATAGCCTGTGCCGTATTACCATTCAGGTCTAACGTAAAGTCCTTGTCCGAGAAAGTGAGTGCATCTTCTACAGGTTTATTAAGTTTAACGATAGGATCAGTATAGCCACTAATATCCATCGCCAGAATTTCTGCCAAGGTACCGCTTTCCGGAGCCGCATCATCTTTACCTTCCAATAAGAAGGCTGCCGGACGCTCCGGATCCAATGCATTCACAGACATATTCACATTCAACGTGGAAGGATTCTCACCTGCCATGCTGAGGGTCATCGTTGTGTTTTTAAGACCATAGCCGGTATTCTTGTATGTATAGGTTACAGGAATCGTAATGCGGGTCTTTTGATCCGAAATCACTTCCTTAGATACCAATGCCGCATCCAAATCATATGTCCATTCGCTGCTACCGTTGTTGGTAAACTCAAAGGTAGCAAAATCCGCGGCATCCAACGAAGCGGCATCGCCGTTAACCTCTACTATTACAGAAAGATCAACTGTTGCATCCTCTACTGCCTCCAGACTTCCGCTGGTTGCCACCGGATTGGAAAGCAGGTATTTGCTAAACAAGGCATAGATATTGTTTGGATTGGCTGTTACAGATGCCACCTTTGAATAAACCTCCTTACTTGGATAAGTTGCGCTATTCTCCAATTTGGGCAGTACCTTGAAACAAGGAGTTCTGTAGGGAACCATTTCTTTAATAGGATGCACATTCTCTTGCAATTCCTCATCCCAAACAGTATAGGATTCATAAATTGGTCCACCCATTGGATCTGCAGGATTCATTTCGCTGGTCATTCGAGTGATTTGCGGATCGGTAAAAGTCCAGTCTGCCAAGTACGAACCATCATCCGGGAATCCTTCTGCATGGAAATAGACTACAGATGTCATATAGATTTGCGAACCACTACCGCCTATCTCCACAGCCGCCTCCGTGCCCTCAATGGCAATCATCGTGCCGGCCACCATCTGTGCCGTCTCTGCCGGACCTACGGGATTAGTCGGATTTAATCCCTGCGCCCCTACTGCAATCGAATTTGCCATAGGTTTACCTGTGATATCCAGCCATGTCAATTGCACCTGACCAGAACCGGTAGAAGCCGGATCCGTTTGGGCTTTCAGCGAAGCCAGATAAATGGTTGACGTTTCCTGTCCCCACATACTCCCCACTCCAACAAACAGCACGAGGAGTACCATCATTAAAAATTTAAATTCTTTCTTCATATCGTTTGTTTAACTATAATTGACAATGTCTTTTTGCTTCCTACACGTGCGCGTACGCAGCGGCGCATACAAAAAACGCCGCAAAGTTACAATTTTTTTCTGACACGCACAAGCATTTTCTGCAAAATTCACAAAAATTGTACCGTTTTTCCGAATTAAGGGCATAAAAAATTGCATATTCCGAGATTTTGTTGTAAATTTGCTCCGCAATTTAGATTTAATACTATGAGTTGGATCATGATTCTTCAGCTCCTCATCGTGTTAGGAGCCTTGTGGGTCGGTTCGCGATACGGTAGTTTGGCGCTTGGTGCCATCTCCGGTATCGGTCTGGCGATCCTCGTCTTCTGCTTCGGAATGAAGCCCGGTACTCCTCCGACAGACGTCATCTACATCATCATTGCAGCCGTCACCTGCGCCGGTATTATGCAGGCTTCCGGCGGTATGGATTGGCTCATTCAGTTGGCGGAGAAGATGCTTCGTAAGCACCCAAACAGCATCACATTCTTGGCACCGCTGACGACGTTTTTCTTAACGGTGCTGGTGGGTACGGGTCACGTCGTTTACACCCTCATGCCGATCATCTGCGACATCGCGCTCAAGAAAGGTATCCGTCCCGAGCGTCCGTGCGGCGTAGCATCTATCGCGTCACAAGTAGGTATCACTTGTTCGCCGATTGCAGCAGCGGTGGTAGCCTTCGTCTCGATCTCCAATGCGAACGGCTTTGACGTCACCATCCCGCAAGTGCTGATGATCACGATTCCGGCTTGTATATGCGGTCTAATGGCAGCCGCGGCAGCGTCCTACAAACGCGGTCTGGATCTGGACAAAGACCCGGTCTTCCAAGCGAAAATCGCCGATCCCGAGCAACGCGCGTATATATATGGTAATACCGCCACTACCCTCGATCGCGAGATTCCGCAGAGCGCCAAGAACAGCGTGTTCATTTTCCTGGGCGCACTCCTCATGGTCGTATTCTTCGCTATCTTCCTGCCGAAACTGACCTACCTGCATGTGAAGATGAATCAAGTCATCCAGATCATCATGATCACGGCGGCAGCGCTGATGATCATCTTCTGCAAGGCAAGCCCCAAGAAAGCCGTAGCCGGCCCGGTATGGCAATCGGGTATGGTGGCTGTCGTAGCAATCTATGGTATCGCATGGATGGCAGACACCTATTTCGGTAACTACATGCCGCAGATCCAAGATATGCTCAAAGGCATCGTCACCGAGTATCCATGGACAATCGCCCTCGTCTTCTTTGCTGTTTCTGTGCTGATTAACTCGCAAGGTGCGGTGGTTGTAGCGATGCTGCCGCTGGCATATAGCCTCGGTATTCCGGGAGTCGTATTGCTCGGCGTATTGCCGTCGGTTTATGGTTACTTCTTTATCCCGAACTACCCGTCGGACATTGCGACCGTCAACTTCGACCGCTCGGGTACAACCGTCATCGGTAAGTACCTCTTGAACCACTCGTTCATGATGCCGGGTCTCATCTGCGTGACCGTCTCCACCCTCGTGGCGTATCTATTAACTTTGGTAATCTTCTAAATTATGAATATCAATAATAAATTTATCATCACGATCAATCGTGAATTAGGTAGCGGTGGCCGCACAGTAGGCCGTAAGTTAGCCGAGAAACTCGGCGTTGAGTATTTCGACAAGGCGGTCATCAACGCGCTCCAGGAGCGCTATAACCTGTCCGTGGAGCAGATTGAGCAGCTCAAAGGTCAGGAAACCGGTTGGTGGGAGCAGTTCAAGCGTAAGATGACCTTCTCCGAGTCCGAGTACGAGATCAACCAAACGAATATCGAGACCGAGGATGTCTTTCGTGCAGAGACGCAAGTGCTCAAGGCGCTTGCCAAAGACCAATCCTGCGTCATTGCCGGTCGTACGGCGTGCTATATCTTCCGTGAGCACCCGAACCATTTGAGTATCTTTATTCAGGCTTCGATGCCTTGCCGCATGGCGCGTGTAGCACGCGAACAGAACATGAGTAAGGAGGAAACACGTATGACGATTGAGAAGGTCGATAAAATGCGTGAGAACTACGTGCAGGAGTTCACCGGCACGTCTCGTTACGACACCCGTAACTACCAACTCGTCATCAACATGGACGAAATCTCCGAGGATGCAGCCGTTGACCTCATCCTCGCCTATATCCGCAGCATGGCAACGTGGAGAGAGTAGCATAGCATCGCACAAAAAAAGAGAGTCCAAAAGGACTCTCTCTAAAGTGGCGGCTACCTACTCTCCCACAATGCAATGCAGTACCATCGGCGATGCTGAGCTTAACGACCCTGTTCGGAATGGGAAGGGGTGGGACCTCAGCGCTATAACCACCTTAATAAAGTTGAAGGTTGAAAGTTGAAAGTTGAAAGGAAAACCTCCCAAAATCCAGCCCCAACTTATGGGGTTGACACATTGGACGAATGCAAAGCATTCGCGAGCTTGAGCAACAAGCTCGGAAAAACTAGATATCTAGAATCCTAGAACTCTAGATGACTAGTAAAAATTCTTTTTTTAGAAAAAGATTCGGGCAATTAGTACTGCTCGGCTTTATGTCACCATTGTACACCTGCAGCCTATCAACGTTGTCGTCTACAACGACCCTC
>Ga0247610_10003162_pt1 | contig 18343 bp, 14 predicted proteins | sample 174DNAGHGhighgp2_FD_193483 | JGI IMG/M metagenome (GOLD analysis project Ga0247610, IMG submission 193483) | Sheep rumen microbial communities from Palmerston North, Manawatu-Wanganui, New Zealand - 1742 DNA GHGhigh gp2 | ecosystem: Host-associated > Mammals > Digestive system > Stomach > Rumen... | reverse complement strand
ATATTTAGTTATATTAGTAAATGAATAAGCACAACTTATGACATCCTTTTTATCTAAAGGACTATATGTATTAGTTTCAGGATTATAAATATGAGTATAATATGTATAATCTAAATGATTTTGTCCTTCATCATTTTTAATTGGATATATACTTGGAGTATTTTGAGCACTTTTTGCCCTATCAAATACCGTGCTATTAACAATACTAGGTTCTGTTATTTGATTATTATATGTAAAATAACTTAATATATATTCATATGTGCTTGTTTCTCTATAATCTATCATTTACTAAAAACTAATAATTTTTATCTTCTATTTACTATATCAGGATCTGATAAATTAGCTGCAAATCCAAATCCTAAATCATAATTAAATATGTTCTTTTCATCAGTTTGTTGTTTTTGCCACTTATATTTAATTTGTATATAAGAATCCCAATCAATCATTTGTTTATTAAATGTAATTTGATTATTTTCTTTAGTATACCATTCATTAATATAATTGATTTCAAACATATAATAATTTTCATCTTCATATAAATTATTATGACCAGTTGGAGTATTATTTGGATCTATTGCATTATTTTTTGTAGCAACTATATTGACCGCTGTTATATCATTACTATTCTCAGCATTCTTTCTAGCTAAGAATGACCATTCAATAGATATGCTATTCAAATCAATTACATTATCAAATAATGTTTTATTAATTCCTACATAGAATCTAGAATTTGAATATGTTGATCCAGGAGTTATCTCTTGCATATATTCTTTTGGATTAATTATGAAATCTCCTGCACCTGGTCTAAATTGGTTAGGCCAATGTCCATAATTCACTCCAAATATCTTTATGTGTTGCATGAAGAATTTAGCATAGTCTAACTTGAACTTAATACTACATGTAGGACCTTGTGCATTAAATATGCTAAAGTTATGCATAAGAGGTTTAGTCTTCTTAGAATGTGTTCTATTAGTAGAATTTTGGAACATAAAGCTATCTAATTTAATATAAGATAATATTTGCAATACTTTATCGTTAGTTGTGACTTTATCTGGATTTGGATATATCATTGTATGATATTGCGAATGTATCGGTAAGCTAATGTTTTCATCATTATGTATAATGATTGGCTTACCATCATTATCTACATATTCACCATATTCATTTGCGGCATTAGTTATAGCATTATATATTGTATATTCATGTTGATTATTAGATTCTCCACCATTTTCAATAAAAATTGGTTGATTATAATCTCCTTTAAATACTAATAAGAATCCAACTTCATTATTATAATTACCTTCATCATCAGCTGAATCTCCTAATATTCCTTCAGTCTTATAGTCTTCCGTAGATGATGATTGCTCACGTAATGTATTTGCCTCAAATAAGCTTTGGAATATCTTATAAATGAATTCTAAACCTTCATTCTTTGTATAACCATTATTATCTTTTTTAGGTTCAATAAGAATTTCATTAAGTGCTGTATTTATAATATCTACATTTGCTTTATCTGTTGTTGTATTCAAAGATCCTCCACTTATTATATTATTATTATCACTGTCACGTAATGAATATATTGTTATTGAATCACCTTCACTTAAACTAATATAATTATCATATTGATAAATATTTGTTAAAAGATAATTAACTTTGAATATATTCTCATAAGTATAAGTACGTTCACCATTAATTGTATATTTCAAAATATACTTATATAATGAGCTAATATCAGAACGTTTAGAAATTACTTCTGTTTTATCGACGATTATAAGCTTGTCCTTCCATAAGTTATATAATTCTCCACCATTTGTTAATTTTACTTTGATACTATTATAATTATCATTTACTAATTTATTTATATTTTGGTCAATTAATGTAATAGCATCATCAGTATTATTTTCATTATCAGATGTTATATATAATACTTCTAAATTATAGTTTACATCCTCAAAGAATCTATATTCATTGACAAACATAAATTCAAAGTCTTTATTATATCTAAGTTCATTCAAATTGATTGTTGCTGAAGAAATCTTGAATGGCTCAAAAATCTCATTTGAATATTTGTCAAAAGCATTGTTTTGATCAAAGTAGAACATAAGAGATTGATTACCTTCAAATGATTGAGGTTGGAACTTAATAATATATTGGTTGTCTAAGAATATCTTGTTTTGTAAGTTATAGTTTGGATAGAATACAACAGTAAAATCAATAGAATGGCGATACATCTTGATTTCTTTAGTAGAATATATATTATCACTAACTGTTGTCAAGTTATTTGTAAATATAACTTCTTTAATTGGATAATCATTATTGTTTATGTCTATGCTTACTTCTTCTGATGTATCATTTAATGAATCATATTGTAATGTGTATTGTTGAGTGATCACAATGCCATTAGCTTCATCAATTCCTAATATACTAATCCTGTCAGTAGGATAATATTTGACCATTGATCTATTAATAATCCATCCTTTAAGATTATTGACAATCAATGGATAAACATTTTCATAGATCTTATTTGCAATATACTTATACATATAATCTAAGAATGAATCTGACAAATATAATACACCATTCTTGTCAGCTGTTATAAATGTGTCTATTGGATATGCAGAATTTGTACGACTAGAAACTGCTTTAGAAACTTTAGCAACTCCTAGATTATTGAATGAACAATATGTCAAATTATTTGTATCTACTGATAATTCTTGATCTTTTTCTTTAATAGTTTTATTATCAATATTTAATTGTAGATAACCATTATCATTTGGATAAAGTCCATTCATTGTTTGTATTGCATAAGTAAGTTGAAGATAATTACCATTATAGTCAGTTCCAAATATTGATGGATATCCTAAATCGTTTTTCTTATCATCACCTGGAGAACTTATTATTAACATGTTCTTTGGTAATTTATCTTGTTCTTTCAATACAGATACAGGAGCATTAGTTACTGTTATACCTAAATCCTGTCCATACATATTCTTTACATCACATAGCTTAGACATATTTATTCAATTGTATATTTATTTTGATCTATTATTTTTTCATTTCTTTCTATATTAACATCATATTCCGAACGTTTTATGACATTTGAATTCTCTATTTCAGTATTAGTATTTATAATTGGATAATATGAATCAATCTTGATTTGTATATCTATATTCTTAACATTAGGATCAGAATTATCAAAATCAATCTTATTTATATTTATTTGATTTGTTGATGGAAATTCTATTGAACATTGTATTTTTTGTCCTAAATAAGTTATCATGAAATATTTTTGGAATACAAGTTGATCAATTATCTCTTGTACTAATATAATACTTTCATTAAATGTTCCTAATACATAATGAAGAGTCATATTCAATTCAATAGGTAATCTTCTCATCTCTGCATTATATCCTTTATACTCATTAGTTATAGATGATTTTCGTTCATAAATTCCTCTTATAAAAGGATTTGTAAGTTCTTCTAATGGAATATTTATATCATTAATCTCACAAACACAACGAGGCAAGTGCATATACATCTTATCTTCACCAGTAGTTTCTGACCATTTAAATTCATAACCATCTGATTCAATATACATATATGCGCTTCCAGTATTGAAAATAAAATGATTTATTTTCTCGTCATACATTAAAATATGATTATTTAACCAATTCAAGCATCCTTTTATAAGAATTGAGAAAAATCTTTCATCACGATAAGTAAGATCATCAAATTTCTTGATGTTCCAAGGTCTTATCCATTTGTCTTCAACTATATTATAAATATTATCCATAAATATAAATCTATTCTCTTATATAAAAATAACTTTTATATAAAAAATATATGGATAATTATTATTCAATTTTTATAGACAATTTACATAATTTCCTATAATTGCTTGTATTACCATTGACATATATTTCTTCATCATTCATTCCATCATCATAATCTTTAAAATATATGTCAATATCATAATATTGTTTATCAAATTTCTTCAAATCAAAGCATATTTGATAAATATTGTCTGATATCTTATTAAGTGTTGGTTTAGTTATTGTAAGACTATTTTCATCATATTTGAATATAAAGTCTGAATTAATGATATTTCTTAAATTATTATAAGATTTAACATTAATCTTTATAGAAGTCTTTGTAGAATAACTTATCAACTCACAATTATCATCTTCATTATATTCTAAATAATAGTTTTGCCCAGATAATATTGAATAATCTGGAATTTTGAATAATGATATTGATTTATGTGTTGTAATTCCATTTGACTCATGTAATTGTCCATATTCATCAACAGTCAATTTACCTACTAATTCTTTAGATATATTTGCACTCATAGTTTCTGTTGAAGAATAATCAAGTGTATAAATATAAACTAAACCAGTATTATCAATATATAATGTAGAAGAGTCAAATTTCTTTATATTATTTGATTTATTAATATAATAATTAAATCCATATTCAAAGAATAATGCTAATTCAGAAAGACAAGGAACATAACAATCACCTTTTCTTAAACCATTTCCTGATATATTGTAAGTATTATTGAATGCATATTTTAGATAATCTCTATAAATGAGTTTTGTATCATATAATTTATTGATATATTTAGAATTTATATTATAAAACATATCACTATCATCTAATATATCTGTCTCTTTATATGTTATCAACTCATTAATGTAATTATCATCACTATTTCTTAATTGTTTTGAATATATTATTAATGTATCTGAATTATTAGAATTATTATTTTGTTCATCATCAGGATAATAATTTTGGTTACTGTATTCACCATTACTTACAATTTCTGATATTTTATCATTTTTTAATAAATCATTACTTATTCTATTTACAATATAATTATTATCATTCTTGAAATATTTCATGAATATCGGTTTATTCTCATATTGAGAACAATTTTGGATCATGCATATGCCAACTATACTTCCAATCTTGTCATAATTGAATCCAACACTATAATCATGATATAATATATTGTGTATTTTATCTTTCTTATATGATTTATCAATGAACATATCTAATTTTGTTTGCAAATATGTATCAATATTGATAGTTGGATCATTATATTTAAAATCAATTGTAAATGATAAATGATTAGAAATATTATTTAAATTAGATAATAAATTATATAATTCATCATTGAATATGTTAAAATAGCAAATATAGTTGACTTCACCAATAACATTATATTCATCATATGATATTGTATTACTATTGAATATATATGATTTATTCTTATTAAACTTGATAAAGTCATTTATATTTATCTGATCATCATTAATCAAATCTGTTATAATTACTTCTAAATTATCTTCATTAAAAGGATTGAAATCTCCAATATTACCTGACAAATAATTATATGTAAATTTAATTTTAATCTTAAAATAATGTTGATAATAATCAATATGATGATAATGCTTATTATCAACTATCTTCATTATATCATTATTTGTTTTTTCATCAGAATAATATAAGTCAGCAGATGTATCAATATTGCAAGCATATCTCTTATCATATAATGGGTATTCTTTAAATTTAACCATTATATTGTCTAAGTTATAAGAACATTGTGTAATTACATTATCCATAATATTGATATGGTCATCAATGTTATCAATTATATCTGCAATATTATAAGATAATGTCACTTTATCATCATTGATTATTAATGAATCATTATCAACTTTGAATATTCCTGGTTTGTTATTATCAGAAATATTAAATACACTATAATCAGATGTTAGTTCTTTTTCTTTATCTATTATTGTGTTATTATCTATCTTTGTTTGTATTTCACTATTAATAATTGTTAAAGGACTATTAATATCTTTTATATTTAAAGATAATGGAATAATATCCTTTTCATGATTTATAAACAATAAGCTATTATATTGATAAGATGATTTATTAACATTTCTATCATAATACATCTTATCATCTAACATAGCAACAACAAGCAAATTATCATCTAAAGCACTTTTAGAATTAGTAATCTCATTTATATTTGAAAGGTCAAAATTAACTGTAGACAAACTAACATCATAAGTATAATAGCTTGTCTCTAATCTATCACTTTCAATATCATAAATATATTCTTTTATTTCATTATTTTTTTGTGCCATATCAGATTATTAAATATTTATTGTAACTTCAGGAACTTTTGTTATTTCATATTGTTCATTTGAAGGATATATCTTATAAAGATATAATTTTATTGTTTCATAATTTTCTTTATCAAATTCAATCTCATTGAAATTTTGACAATATAATTCTAAGAAATTGCTTAATGGTAATTTATTGACTTCATCAAGTTGGTTTTCTCCTGGTTGTAACTTTGTTAATAAAGTTTCCATAAAACTACTTGTTACATAATATGTAGGAAGATCATTCCAAATACCATAATAGTTCTTTGTAAACTTATTATTGTCTTTAATATTCCAATTACATCCATAGAAAAGATATTTAATCTTATTATCAAAGCTAATATCAAAATTCTTCATGATATTTACAATTGGCTTAGATATTGATTGTATTGTATCAAAATTATAATCAGATAAGAAATAAAAATTATCAGCATCTATATCAGGATTATAAGGAATATATGTGGTATTATGTGTACAATATGTTATGTTTCTTGTATCATATAATATTTTGATATTCTTTTCTTCATAATTACAATTAATTGTTTCTACCGTATAATCATATTCTATAGATTTTCCTTTCTTATTATATTTTAATATGTTCTTCTTTAATTGAGGAAGACTTATCTTTGAATTTACTATTATTCCTAATTTCTTGAATAGTTTCTCATCAACAAATTTACTATTATATTTGAATCCTATTGTGATAATTTTATAATATTTATCATCTTTTATCCATTGTGAATTATTGATAATGTTAGATTGTATGATAAACTTATTATAATCATTTGTCTCATTCACATAGATATAAGAATAAAGATTATTATTATCAATTGTCTCTTGTTTATTTTCATTTATATATTTAGAAAAATGAGTATTTGAATCAATTGTATCTAAATTAAGTAATTCATCATTTAATATATTAGATTCTATATCTTTTATTTTATTAATATCAAATGATTCTTTATAATTAATAAAATCATTAGATATATAACTTAATATTTGTATTTTCTCAATATCTTTACAATATATAATATAAGAATTGTTTTCATCTAATGTCACAAATTCTTTATATTTTGGATCAATTAATGGTTTATCTCCTTGAAAATAATAATTATCTATATATTTGATTTCTGATTGTGGAAAATATAAAGAATTTGTTTGATTATAAGATATTGTACTATCTATAATATTTTTTGATATATTATTTGATACTATGTCAAAGCTTTTCTTAAATGTGTCAATTGTATCATTCTTTGTTTCATATATATTATCATAATAAGATAATGAATTATGAATAGTTGTTAATGATTGAAAAAGATTTTTAATCTTGTATTTATAACTTATTATATTCTCTATATAAGGCAGATCAATACTAAGTATGCCATTATTGACGGTCAAATATTTAGTATTTACATAAGATATACCATAATTCTCTTTTGAAGATATTGGAATACTATTGGTGTCAAAGAATAATTTCTTGTTAATCTCTTTTATAGATGAATTGTCAATATTCATATTAAATACATGATTATAAGCATCATAATATAATCCATTTCCTTCTTTATAATGATAAGATAATTGTTTAAGTCCGCAAAATGTATTATAGAAAATAATATAACTATTTGGGATTGCTGATTGGTCATCATTAGCAAGATTAGAAATAATTAAAGAATTATCAATAAGATTATAGTTTGATTGATAATAAGTATAAGTAAAATTAAATTCATTTCTTATATTATATGATGCTTGGAAATTTCCAATTCTATTTTCAAGATCTAATGTAAGATATTGTGAAATATTTTCACTTACTTGATTCTTATCATATGGCACTTCAACCAAACTTGCATTATAATTCAATATATATGAATTAGTACAAGTTACAATTGAATAGTCTTTTGCTAAATTATTAAGTTCAGTATTCTTATTTAATAAAGTATTTGCCATATATTATTTATTATCAATTTTAATTATATTTCCAAATAATGGTATAGAATAGTCATATATAGGTACTTTGACTATATCATTATTTTCTAAATCAACTTTCATGTTTTCTAAATTATTTATACCATCAATTCCATCTCGTATATAATCATAAATATTATTCATTATTGATGTTATTCTATTAGAATCATCTATAAATGGTTTATATATTTGATAAAATGATAATTTATAAGTATTTAGTAAACAATTCTTTACAATAATATTATAATCATCATGTTTAGATGGCCTATATATCTTATGTTGTCTAGAAGGTATATTAATTATTCTAGTATTCTCACATAATGTCAATGATTCATCAGTAAAATATAATTTTACATCATTATCTGTTGAATTATAAATATAAAGATAATCTTCAAATATTGATAATCCACCAATATTAGTATATTTCATTAAATTAGATCTATATACATTATTAATATCAAATTTATAAGGAAGATATATAATTTGCTTTAATCCACAAACATTAAAATTATTAAATTTTCTTAAATTTGGATTAACACTTGTTATATCTGTATAAGTCAATTGAACAATATTAATATTAGAATCAAGAATACCATCCTCGTCATAATTAATAAATGTTTTACAATAACATTCTAAATTCTCTTTATTTGGATTCTCAATAGAAAAATTAAAATATTTGATATCTACATCATTTTGATTAGGATCTACAAACAAGCCATTACCATTCTCTTTAATGAACCATTCAATCAAATTATTTCCTTCACTAATATTATGGTATATATAAGTATTTAAATAAGCATAGTTATTTGATATATCATTAAAATTGATATAAGGATCTTTGTAACTAATATAATTAGTATTTATTGTAGTTTCTGTCAAAGTATCTTCATTAAAGTTCTCTATATCTTCATAAGGTACATAATCAAGTTCTAAGAATTTTTTCTTTGACTTTAATGGATATTTCAAAGGATAATAATTATTATATTTGAATCTAAAATCATAATTATTATATTTTCCTTGATAGAATAATATCTTGAATAAATTAAAGAATATCTTTTTTGAAACTAATACTTGATTATCTTTGTTATTTGTTCCATAATCAACTAATGATATGATAATTTCTTGATTATTAATGAACATATGCTCAAATAACCATTGTTTACGAAACTTATATATAACACAATCATTCATTTTAGCAAATGGATCTAATACTTCTTTAAGATCTCCATTACCAAATTTTATAACAAGCTTAATATTCTTATATATAAGATCAATATCATATGTTTGCTTTTCTTTCCTTATAATATAAGGAATAGCCACTAAGAATTCACAATCATAATAGTTATCCAATCTATATGATGGCAATAATGGCATTGAATATACATCATCTTTTTGATATATTGGATATTTTTCAATATTAGATTTGTCAATAATAGGAAATTTATCATTATTATCTTCAAAAAATGTATATGTCAATGAATTAGTCATATTGTCTAATGTATCATCTTGGCAATAATAGAAATAATCCATTATATTAAAACTATTATGATATGTTATAGTATATGTTACAGTATCATCATTATTTATAGTAAATTGTTTTATATAAGTTAGATATAGATTTCCATCATCAAACTCATCAAAGTCATCTTCTGTTGATTCAAAATCTTTTATATCATATTTATACAAAGGAAGCTTTTTATAGGCATTAGTAAAATCTCCATGATTGATCATCCCGTAAGACACATCATAATACCAAACTTCTTTTGCATTTCCTGATGAGTAGTTTTTATTAGATTGATCTTGTTCATTATATAAAGTAGAAGATACATATTTTCCATCTAAAGGTATCTCTGTTCCTTTATATTTTTTTATCTTTTTATTGATAAAATTAACATTTTGCATAACTAATCCAATCTCACCAATTCCACCAAGATAAAATTCTTCTCCTGATTCACTAACTCTATTTGAAGCAATATTACCAGCACGGCCTTTTATTACTTCTGTATTTTCTTTACCATTATAGTCAGAAGTAGCAAAACGAGATGTAGAATAATTACTATTCAATATCTTGTTTACATTTAATGGATTTGGTATGATATTAGAAAGTGTCTTCATAATAAAATATTCATTTAGTTATTTAGTCTTAAATCACTCCATTCTGAAGTCCTATTTATAAGATCACCAGTTTGTCTTAATTTGATATCTAGATTATTTCCTTTACTATCTTGTATTGATTTGATTGATATTTGATTAATATTCATAATGTCATATACAGGAATATCCTCAGCTAATTCAAGATAATTTCTTCTCTTTATAAATTTGAATCTTGCATAAGTTGGAAGTCCTAAACCATTACGTATGTTAATTTGTGCATAATATACATTATTCATAAAGTCATATTTATGTTCTGGTATATCTTTAAGCATAATCCTTATAGCTCCAGGAATTATTCTATATCTATGTTGTCTTAACCACCATAAAGGATAAACTTTCTTTTTTACTGTTATTGTGTTTCCAGTTTCCGTTTGTACTTCTTCTTCAACTTCTTGTATATCATTTGATTCTTCAGAAGTACTTATCTCATCTTCTGATATTGATTCATCATATACTTCTATATTATTATCTTCACCAGTCTCTTTATTATTAGAGATCTCACTATATGTTATTGTTTCCTTTACACTATCTGTATTTTTTGATAATTCAATATCCATATTAGAAGAAATTGTATAGTAATTCAAATCTAATGAATATTCATAAGAATCTGCAAAGTCATCATAATCATTGCTTTCTAATATATCAGCATTGTCTTTTAAACTAAGTATTGTATAATTCTTATATATCTTTGCTTTTATTGGTATTATTGTTGAAAGATTGAATTTAAATGAGAACTTATCCTTAGAAAGATAAATGACTTTGAATGAATCTTGATAACCATTTACAGCTATTATTCCTAAGTCTATTGGCTCTTTATCATAGAACTCACTAGAAGCATAAGCTTTTATTTTGATATATCCTGTACTTGATGTTGATTGATATTGAGTAAATACATATTCTAATCCAGTACTTGAATCATATTTAAGATAAATCTCTTCACTAACATTTTGGTTATTGTCTCCTAATTGGACAACAAAATAAGCATAAGCTCTATCACAAATACCTGGATCTATGATAAGCTTATAAGTATATACCGTTGTAGTCTTTGTTATATGCTTGATTACTTCTTCATTATAAGACTTATTCTTGTTTGCATTATTATGTACTGCAGCTAATGTGTTCTTTTGAGATGTAGAATTTGAATTACTATTATTTATATATAAGTCATCTTCATTAATCTCTTCACCTGTTTTCTTAACAATGATCTCACTATCTTCAGTTATTGTCTTGTTCTTCAAGTCTTGTACTAATATCTTGTAATCAATATTATCATAATTATCATTCTCAAACTTTACTTTCCTTATAGTTGTATCATTTTGGATAATATTAAATTGAGTAATGAACTCTTTAGAATTGATTAGATTTTCATTCTTATATAACTTTATTTTTGGATTTGAAGAAAGATTATTGTCTTCTGTCAAACTAGCAATAGTATCATTGATCTTGTTAATAAGCAGCAATCCATTCTCTATTGGCTTAGATGTCTCTGTCAACTCATATCTTTGGTTTTCTTTTGAATAAGTGAATATAAGCATATAATAAGCTTTGAATCCGTCACTAAACTCTATTTCAACAATAGGACATAAATCATTATTTGTATCATTAATATCTAATTGATTAAAATTAATAACTTCTGTCACAATAGATTTAGCATCAAGAGAATATTTGTCACTCTTATGGAATGTATCAGGATCCATATACCAAATAATATCAGTCTTCATTGTTTTCAAATTAGCATAATAATGTTCTTTGAAATTAAATGGATTCTTGAAATTATCGCTCCATTGTTCATTATCTGAAGCTATATATCCATAATCACCTAATTCAATATTTGAGTCTCGTGACAACATATTCAAATCATCGCCATATACAGGTACATGACTAAACAATTTTTTATAATAAAGATTATTGTTATTTCTTGCAAATATAGATTGTGAAGTATTGAAGTTAAGTGGCAAGAATCTAGCTGCACCATCACTAAGAGTATTACTAGCAATGACACATATCATATAAGGCATATTTCCTTCTGCAACTTTAGTATACTTGCTATTCTTGTCTATATATAATATGTCACCAACTTCAAATACATCAACTTCAAAATTAAGCTTGACTGCTATTTTATTGATTTCTAATGCTAGCTTGTCAAATTGATTATAATAGTTTTGAATCTCATATAAAGACATCAAAAGACCATTTGAAAGTTTTAATATACCATTATCAGAAACAATGAATCCACTTTCATTCAAATGGTGATCATAGAAAGGCCTGCTATCACCACACAAAACACCTTTGATAGTCTCATTATAAGCACAAGTCAACTCATCACTATCAATATATAATTCATGATTCTCATTTGTTTTGATTGTCTTATTATCTATATTAATAGTCAAATTATAATCATCATCAATATACATACCATTTCCTTCATTAACAAAATAAGTTAATTGATGAAGATGAGAATCATTATCTGCATAATATAACTCATAGCTTATTCCACTATGATAATTATAGTTCTTGTAAAAATCATAATTATAAGAAGTGATAATAAGCTGGTTTGGTTCTAATAAAGATCTTGTAATATCTTTAATAGCTTGTAGATTATCTGTATAAATGATTCTTTCGTCAGACTTTAATATATTGCTATTATATTCTAGCATTAATGACTCTAAATATCTTTTATATAAAAATAAATTTAATAAGTATCTTCACTTTATCAAATTAAATATATTTTTAATAAAAGAATGAAATAAAACTATGAATATTTATTATAGCAATATCAATAAATTCAATGAAGAAATTGAAGATTTTGTAATAGCTAAAAACAAGATAGAAAAACCATTAATTGATTCTGGGAAAATAGAGAAAAAGATGTCTATAACGGAATTCATAGAATATATAAATCTTTCAAATAATGTATATTGTGTGGCTAACAAAGAACATTCAGTAATACCATTTGATATCAGACAACCATCAAAGAATGATTTAGTAATCATGTATTCTAGCACATGTGAAGACAAATACAATGATCAATTCAAAAAAGACTTATTAAAAATCAACTTTGATTTGAAAAACCTTAATCATATTGACCAATTAGATATATTAAATGGTTCAATAGACTTGAATATTAATAATTATTTTATCATCAATGGAGAATTCTATAAATAAACCAAAACCAGGACCATTTTATTAATTAGGATTTAAAACTTATCATCCAATCAATAAAATGGTCCTGGTGTGCAAAAGAGCAATATTCTGAACAATTATAATATTACTTCATCTAAATCATTTGGTTTATAATATCTTTCTAATTCTCCTCGGCACTCATATTCAATTTGGCCATTCTTCATCCTTACTGGAATTCCATTTGAGACACATACTTTCATTCCAATAGATCTCCAATTATTATTAATACATTCTAATTCTTCATATTCTTTTACCTTATTAAGTATCTTGTTGACTTCAATAAGATATTCTTTGATAGATACTTTCTCAATGACATAATTATGATGCTTGATATTGTAATACATCTCAAAATGATTTTCACCATATCTATTCTCACAATGCTTAAAAACCTCTTCATATGTCTTTGCAACTATGAATGTCTTTTTAGTATATCCATAACCCATCCAATCTAATTGACCAAAATCATGACTTACTATGAAGAATTGAACATCTTTATCATAGTCTTTCTCTGTCACAATTGGCTTATAAGTATGATATTTCTGATAATTGTCATGATGAAGATTGATTTGCTCAATCTTATTAATCATCTCTTCATTATTATTCTTCTTTGTCTTGTATTTAGAATAATCTCTTATCTCTAATCCTAATACTTCAATATCATTCATAATTTATCAATACTTTAATCAATGAAATAATATAATCTACAATCTGGCCAATTCTCAAAGATAGCATAAAGCAAGTCATATATGAAATTATACTCATTATTGACCGCTATAATCAAATTAAAATTCTCATGCCATATCTCATCTTCAAGATACATCAAGTCTTCTCTTTCATCATCAATCTCTTCTTCAGATGGTGCTTTATATACATTATTTTGTAATAGACAATCAAGTTTGTCATTAATTATCTTGAAATGTTTCTTATAATATAACTCAGCAACATCTTTCTTGAATTTCTCTTCTAATGACTTGGCATATTGAGCCCAATCAGATAATGTGACACAATAAGTATAATCGCTTATAATATCTTTAATCTCTTCACAAGCATCATTAGGTACCGGTTTATGCATATTATTATTTATACTACTATCAAAGACATAATCTCTAAAATACAAAGATGCCTCTTCAATATAGTCTTGATACATATTTCCAATCTTATCGGAATCTACATAATCATCAGATTTATTACTATACCTTGTATTCTTAAATGTAGCTAATGGCAAAAGCTGCCATTTGTCATTAACTTTAACTTCAATTGCTCTTAATACTACTCTTCCCATAATCAATCAATTTATTTTAATCCCACCAACTTTCTGCATGATCTCTTAATATTCTAAAATATAGATACTTTGCTTTGTTTTTATAATATTCATCAGGTGCATAATCATACATTTGTGTACATCCATATACATTTTGTCCTGTTTCTGGATTTATTCCAATATAAGGAAATCTATGCTTGTTTTTTAGATTAACAGGTATTTTCATAATGATCTTATGATTTTCAGTATCATAATCACTAATTTCACGCTTATCCAACATAATCTCCAAAAGACCTAAACAAATATTCTGGTATCTATTTATCTCAGATTTCTTTTCTTTACTACAATATTCAAACTTCTTAAAATATTGGTTACTCTTCTTGATCCATCTATATTGCAACTCTAAGAAATAATAGAAATCCCAAGGATGACAATGGAATAATGAATAATTTACTAATTGCCAATGCGTCTTGAACATTGCACAAACTCTAAACCAATGCCTTATATCTTTGTATATCTCTTTTGGTTTATCTATTGCATACCAAACAATATCATCCCATATATCACTTATTTTCTCTTTAATATTCATATCTAAAATGTGTTTAATCTATAATCATAATCAGTTATATCTATACAGTTTCCAAAATTGATTTTTCCATTCTTTTTCTTTGGTTTATCAAAAGTGGCAATTAAACTATAACCCATTCCTAAATGTCCTTCTGTTGTATAATATACCATTGGAGAAATCTTGTCTGGATTATTTCTTTTAAATTCATTCAAAAGATTTATTTCTTTTTGACTGCAATGTGATATGTCAAATTTTCTATACATAACTAAAATCCAATCTTCTTTGTATTTTTCTTTGAATAATCATTTTCTTCATCGACATTATAAAGTTCTGCTAATGTCATATCTTGGGTAACCGTGAACTTTTCTTTGAAATGATCAGAACTATCTACCAATGCTTGACATTTATCCTTTGCAAGTTTCTTGAATTCATACTTCATAGAAAGACGTCCTTTTCTCTTCAATGCCTTATCTATATTCTCTAATGAAGTGTTGAATGTACAAATCAACTTTATTCCTAATACATCACTAATAATACCATCAGTAAGATTAAGAAGAACTGGCATGACTGGATTATTATAATGCTCACGTGTCATAAGAGCTTTCTCACAATCTTCAAGAATGAATATAGTATCTTGATTATCTAAGAAATAAGACATAAGTTTCTCTTGTGAAGCATTAGCTAACAAAGCACCATCCATAAAAATGAAATCCTTGTTATTATACTTTGTAATAAGATGCTTGATGATAGAAGACTTACCAGTACCAGGATCACCATAAAGAAGAACTAAGTCAGCTTTTCCTTCGGTTTCAATAATATTACAAAGTTTCTCATAAGGCACTTTGAAATCATCATTATAATTCTTATCAATATCTATTTCAAATGGCTTGTAATCATACCAAGAAGTATATACACAATTTGTAGCATCAATAGCAGCTATACCAAACTCTACATCATTCTTCTTCTCATAGATCTCAAACAATTCTTTTATCTTATCAAATGTCAAATCAATATTAGTTGTGTAAACCTCAATATATATATCATTGGTGTCACTTATATCACCTAATGTTATATTGATTAGATAATTATATTTGTTATCAGGTTTTTTATCATCACAAACTTCTCCTAATACTAAATATTCATTTCCAGAATAACAGAAAATATATTGTGTTTTAGGATCTAAACTATTAATTGCATTACGCAAAAACTTTCTTTCATCAATATGATAAAGCATATGTTGTTTGATTTGCTCAAATGCTTCAGATGAACGTTGGTATCTTAAATTCTTATTGTTGTCATAATAAATACGATAACACATTGGAAGCTCATCAAATATACCAATGAACATAGCTCCCAAATAATCATCTGTATGATTATTGAAATTCTTGAAAATCTCAGTTATTCTTTTTTGTTCTAACATATTCAAATTTTATTTATTGATCATCTTCTTCTAATATAGACTTTGCATATTCTAAAGTCACATTAAACTTCTTCTTTTTTTGTGAAGGCATCTCAAACATTGCTTTGTTCATAAGATTCTCCATAATTCCACGAAGTCCACGAGCACCAATCTTATTTTTGATTGCTTTATCAGCTACATATTCAAATACTTCTTTATCAAAAGTAAGCTTGATTCCATCCATTTCAAACAATTTCACATATTGCTTCACTATAGCATTCTTTGGCTCATTCAATATTCTTATTAATGAATTTTTATCTAATGATTCAGTATAAGTGATCACAGGCAAACGACCAAGAATTTCTGGAATAAGTCCAAACTTTTTTAAGTCTTGTACAGTTACTTTAGAAAGCAATTGCACTTCATCATCTTTATTAATATTCTTACGATTAAGGTTTGCAGTATAACCTACAACATGTTGATTAAGCCTTGAAGCAATCTTTTTCTCTAATCCATCAAAAGCACCACCACAAATAAACAAGATATCCTTTGTATTTACTTGAATGTATTTTTGGTCTGGATGCTTACGACCACCATTAGGAGCTACATTTACAACACTACCTTCAAGAAGTTTTAACAATCCTTGTTGTACACCTTCACCACTTACATCTCTGGTTATTGATGGATTATCTCCTTTACGAGCAATCTTGTCAATCTCATCAATAAATATGATTCCTTTCTCTGCTCTTTCTACATTATAATCAGCAGCTTGGAGAAGTCTTGTAATCACTGTCTCAACATCTTCTCCAACATATCCTGCTTGTGTTAAGCAAGTTGAATCAGCAATACAAAAAGGCACATTAAGCATCTTAGCTACAGTTTGCCCTATTAATGTCTTACCTGTACCAGTAGCACCCAAAAGCAAGATATTAGATTTTTCTATCTCTACATCATCAGTAATATTCTTATTATTGATTCTCTTATAATGATTATAAACAGCAACAGCAACTCTTTCTTTTGCTTTATCTTGCCCTATAATATATTGATCAAGAAATGCTTTGATCTCTTTTGGTTTCATCATGCCTTTCATAGTATTTACATGAATCTCTTCTTTATTTTCTTGTAACAATCTATAAGCTTGACTTGCACATTCGGCACAAATATTGCCAAAGACACCACTTATCATCATTTTGGTGTCATTTTCAGTACGACCACAAAAACTACATTGTTTCATTAATATATCAATGCTTTAAATTTATAATTACCATCAAAATCTTCTTCAATCAAATCTTTCAACAATGGACGATTCTTTTTGTTGATTATCTGATTTCCTAATGTTTCAAGATACTCTCCATGAATAAATTTACTTTTATCTAACGTTTCTAAGTAATTTATAAGATCCTGAATAGTATATATTATATTATCCATAATTATTTTTAAATAAATAAACAAATATAAAATAGAATTAATATGAGAAAATTCACTTTTTTGAAGATCTTTTTAGTTTTCTTTTTATGTTTGACTCCTATAAGTTGTCATCATTTAAATAATATAGAAACTAATCCTACAGAAATTAATGATGGTAACCAAATAATATTCGGAGCAATGTATACAGCTTTTGAACAAGATTTCACAAA
>Ga0247610_10003160_pt1 | contig 18348 bp, 15 predicted proteins | sample 174DNAGHGhighgp2_FD_193483 | JGI IMG/M metagenome (GOLD analysis project Ga0247610, IMG submission 193483) | Sheep rumen microbial communities from Palmerston North, Manawatu-Wanganui, New Zealand - 1742 DNA GHGhigh gp2 | ecosystem: Host-associated > Mammals > Digestive system > Stomach > Rumen... | reverse complement strand
ATTGATGTGGCCATCGTGGGTCACATGGGCAGCCCCGTCTATATCGGAGCAGTAGCGGTGGGTTCAATGATCTTCAACCTCGTCTACTGGCTCTTCGGCTTTCTTCGTATGGGCAGCAGCGGGTTGACGGCTCAGGCCTTAGGGCGCAGGGATCTCACAGAAGTCACAAGAATATTGGTTCGTTCGGTGTCTGTCGCTCTTGGTATCGCTCTGCTACTGATTGTGCTGCAGATGCCGCTGAAGTGGTTGATGTTTTGGCTGATAGGTCCGACAGCGGATGTTGCTCCTTTCGCCTCCACCTATTTTAATATCGTCATCTGGGGCGCCCCTGCCTCCCTCGCTCTATTCAGCCTGATGGGCTGGTACATCGGTATGCAGAACACACGCTTTCCGATGTTCATCAGCATCATACAGAACATAGTAAACATCCTAGCCTCACTAACATTGGTCTATGGCTTTAGGATGAGGATCGAGGGGGTGGCCTTTGGCACGGTGATTGCGCAATATGCCGGATTGCTGATGGCAGCAGTGCTATTGGTGAGGTATTACAGTAAGGCATTCCGCTATTTCCGGAAAGACCGGATATTCCAGAAGATGGGCGTTTTCTTTGCTGTCAATCGCGACATCTTCCTCCGAACCCTCTGTCTGGTGGCCGTCAATCTCTTCTTCACCTCAGCGGGTGCACGGCAAGGGGCCATTATCCTCTCCGTGAATACTGTGCTGCTACAGCTCTATCTCTTCTTCTCCTATTTCATGGATGGCTTTGCCTACGCTGGTGAAGCCCTTGGTGGCAAGGCCTATGGAGCACATAATGCCACAGCCTTCCGCGAGACATTGCGCAGACTTTGGATGTGGATGCTTATTGTCACCTCGGCCTACACCTTATTATATATATTGGGGGGCCCCTGGATCGTCGCTCTTCTGACGAATGAGCCACAGGTGCGCGAAGCCGCCCACAACCATCTCTGGTGGGCGTGGCTGATACCTGCAGCAGGCTGTGTAGCCTTCATTTGGGACGGTATCTTCATTGGCATCACAGCCACCAGAGGTATGCTTGTCTCGTCATTCCTCTCCGCCCTCATCTTCTTTACTGTCTATCTGGTGACTGCAAGCGCTTTAGGCAATCATGGCTTATGGTTAGCGCAGATTGTCTACCTCGCTATGCGTGGCATAATCCAGACAATCTGGTTCCGATTAAGATTTAGCTTCTTGCAAACGATGGAGATGACAAAGTAGAAGTTTGCCTTTGCCATCACGCAGATGCATGCCGTTACCCTGACAATAACGGAAGTACTTACACTTAGCGCAATCATCCTTCTTCATCCATTCGCGGTTGCGATAGGGATGATAGCGATTCTCCCACACCTCCATGAAGTCGTCCTCATAGATGTTGCCCTGATTATAGTCTGCCCGGATGCTGGCACAGGCAGCGATAGAGCCATCCGCCATCACAGACCCCACCGTCACTCCTGCCTGACAAGCGAAAAGACGGCTGCGAACCTCACCCTCGTAATTGCCAAGAAAACCCTCACAACCATAATCAGCCCGGATGCGACCCTCTTCGCGTACCTTTTTAATATAATCGAAGACCCCTCGGAACTCCTCATTGGTCAGCCGCATATCAGGATCAAGGGCCGCACGTCCTACAGGGAAGATGGTGAAGAGTCGCCAGCGCTTCACACCCTTCGAAATCAGAAAATCCTTGATTTCATCGAGTTTCGGATAGTTTCGGCGATTGACACAGGTAACGATATCGAAGACAAAGCCCTCTGTAGCGACCAACATATCTATTGCCTGACTCACCATCTGGAAACTCTGGTCATTGCCTCGCATCCAGTTGTGGTCTGACTCCAGACCGTCGAGACTGATGGCCATCGAGTGGATACCTGCCCTCAGTAATCCTTGCCAGCGTTGAGGCGTAAGATGCAGAGCATTGGTCACCATACCCCAAGGAAAGCCCTTTTCGTAGATGGCCCGTCCACATTCCTCAATATCGCGTCGCATCAAGGGTTCGCCTCCAGAAACGACGACGAACACCTTGTGAGGATCGGTCTTCGCAGCGATGCTGTCGAGGACACGCAGGAAATCTTCCTTGGGCATATCGTTGCTCTCAGACTTCATCTTACAGTCGCTGCCACAATGACGGCATTTCAGGTCGCAGCGCAAGGTACACTCCCAAAACAACTGCTTCAGGGGATGCTCCTCACAAACCAGATTCTCCTTCTGTCGCCAGAGTTCGAGGGCGAGTTTCTTTTTGAGAGTCAGCGGGGTGGGCTTCATTTCTTTTTCAGTTTGACATCTGTGGTCACTTCGTATTTGCCAGCATACCAGTGGTTATCTCCTTCACCAACCTTTACAGCCTTGTTGTAGTCTATGTCGAGGGTGTCGCTGAGGAATTCACCACCATTGGCCTCACCGTCGATATCCTCGACAATCAATTTGATATGTTCACCATAAAAATCGGAACCTAACCGATATGTAAACTGATAATTTCCGGAAGGATTGGTCTGTATCGAATCCATACCATAGATATGCCCCTCATCCTTATAGACTTCTTTCAACGAGGTCTTGATACCTTGAACGGGTGTACCGGTCTCATCTGTCACCGTTCCCTTCAGGATATAGTCGGCATGAGGAGCACCATACTCTACAGGTGTCGAACCATATTCATCCGGCTCATCGAGTGAGCAACTAAAACCTAACATCGACAGCAAGGCCGTCAAAACAGCGTTGTACCAACGGTTAAATCTTACTTTCATCTTACTCCATATTCTTAATGGTTATTTGGTGCAAAGGTACAACATTATTTCAATATAAATACAATTATCACCGATTTATTTGGATTTCTCACATAAACTTCGTATCTTTGCCGTCAAATTATCAACTTAATTGAAAGGGATTGCATGATGATACGCACGCTCTTACTTATCATTACCATGGGACTTACCCTGACGATTTCAGCTCAAGAAGAAGAGTCCTTTGACCTCGACCCTCTATCAACAGATTGACGACGCCATCCTCCAGTCACCCCAGTACGTAGCAGATAGGAAACATCGCATTGCCGCCTATTGCGATAGTCTATTTATGGAGAAAAGCGCAGAAGGTCGCCTTTTGATGGCCGAGAAACTGTTCTGGCTTTACGAACCCTATAAAAATGACTCGGCTCTTCATTATGCCGAGCTGTGCATCAGCCTTGCCGATTCTCTTCATCGCGCTGACCTAACTGGGCGTTTCCGCAGCTTAATGGCATATCAATGTTCTCGAACAGATATGCACGTTGAGTCGCTTGAACAACTCCGTATGGTAAACAAGTCGGCCCTCGATCAGACGGGACTCGTCGATTATTACCAAGCCTGGATGCATGTCTACGGAGAGTTAGGCTTATATACCCAACGCCAAGATATCCGCCAGAAAAAATATGACCTGCAGAATCACTACCGCGACTCTGTGTTGCTGGTTATAGAGGAGGGCAGCGATGAATGGTATCATCTGAAAATGGATATCCTGAATGCCCGACGACAATTTCAGGATGCTCTGCACCTCAGCAACCAATGGATCAAAAAAGTAACAGACAACACACACGAAAGTGCTTATGCCGCTTTCTACCGCTCAATGGTCTATGCCAATCTCAATAATCATGAAATGGTGTGCTACTGGTTGGGTAAATCAGCCCTCGACGATATCCGCTGTGCAGTCATGAATCAGGCCTCACTTCTCTTTTTGGCTGAGCGTCTAGCTGATGACGGTGATGTCAAGCGAGCCCGCCGTTATGCGGAGTTCGCCAAAGAGTGTAATCTGGTATTCTTCTCTCGCATGCGCACCTATCAGGTAAATCCGTTTGTCAATGTCATCGAGAAAAGCAGTCAGGCCACCCAGTCCAAAGCAAACCTGATTCTCATCATCTCCTCTATCGTGATTGCCCTGCTTCTCATCGCCCTGATTTGCACCATTTTTCTTTTTAGAAAGGCAAAACGCAAATGAAAAAGATGGAATCCCCTAATTCATCCTGTCTTTTCGAATAACCTTCCCTTATTTGAAAATAACCCACCCTTATTGCGCGATAAGGATGGGTTATTATAAAAAAAGAGACTTTTCAACTTAATATTTCTTCGATTTCTGCGTATTATAGATGTATGACACGCTCAGAATTCGAACATATCGCTGCGCAGTTGCGCCAAAGAGTGCTGAAAGTCGGACTTGACTTCTTTAGCAACAAGGATGATGCAGAAGATGCTGCACAGGAGACAATGGTGCAGCTCTGGCGCTATCTGGAGCACATCGATGCTGGGCGTAATGTCGAAGCTCTGGCCGTCAGAGTGGCAAAGAACTGTTGCGTTAATATATCCCGCAAGCGGAATAAATTTAGAATGGAGACAGCAGCGGTAGCAAACTCTAAACTCTCCACTCTGAACTCTCCACTCTCGCCAGAGATGCTGTTGGAGGCGCAGGATACCCAGCGATTATTATCGGAGACGATGGCCTTGCTGAAACCACGAGAACGTGAGCTCTTCGAGATGCGACAGATAGAAGGGCTTTCGACGGACGAGGTCGCAGAGCAGACGGGAATCTCCAAGCCCTCAATTACCGCGATGGTCTCGGCAGCACGAAAGAAAGTATTTACAGAACTAACAAGGAGGATGAAGCAATGACAAACAACGATATACAGCAACTGATAGACAAGTATCTCAATGGCGAGACATCGCCAGCGGAGGAGCAAATGCTGGCTTTGGAGCTATCCCAACGTCAGGAGATGCCAAAAGAGTGGCAGGCTGTACGTCTGATGCTGGGTGAGCTAGCGATTGGTGAAGCGGAGTACGACGCCATCATCGAGCAGCGCAGTCATAAGCCCTCTGCTATCATCATCGCCCTGCGTGTTGTCCTCTCGACAGCAGCTATCTATCTGATAGGTCTCTTCTTCTGGCTACAAACAGAGCCAACAGCTAAGATAGAGACAGCATATAATAATAAGGTGGAGAAAACTCAGCCTACACCCAATCCCTCATACTGCACAGAAGGAACACCCCGGGAAATCCTGATGTGCTATGTGGAAAGGCGAAAGGCTCAACCTCATATTTATCAACAATTAAAACAGAAGCTTTATGAAAACAAATAGATTCTTTATCATCGTGGCAGCCGTAGCGCTGCTGATGACTTCATGCAGTAATCGTGACGAGCGCATGCTCACCATCATCAATGAAGATGGTACCTGCAGTCGTGAGATGTCGTTCCACCCATTCCAAGAAGACGTGATGGCTCCACTCAATAAGACCATTCAGACCCACGGTTTGTACTACAACACCGATTGGGAGCGCACTTGGTCGGTCATGGGTGACTCTATTCAGCATGCTTGCCCTATGACACAGCAGCAGTGGGACAGTCTGCAGAATGTTTTTTCTGACCAGAATGTACCCGAAAAGATCCTGATGCATCTCAAGCGTCATTACCAGAATGTCAACGAGATGAGCGACTCACTCACCCAAGCTGTCCGTCATCTATTCAAAGCGACAGCATCGCTCAACAAGCACTTCAAGTGGTTCTATACGGACTACACCTATAAGGAGACGCTTGCCAGCACGGAAATCAAACAGATATTCCCTATTCCCTTAGACCGTTTTGTCAGTGCCGACTCCGCATCCTATTGGTTTACGGGTGAGCCTAACCTTACTGCAGGGCTTACTGGCGCAGAACAGAAAGAGATGCTAGACGATATCGAAGCGAGAATCAGTCAGTGGTTCTGTGCCTGCACCATATCCAATATTTATGCTCATGTCTGGCAAAACTATGACGAGGTGAAGAATCCCCCTGTCAGCAAGGAGCAGTTTTGGGCCTTAAAGGATTCCCTCATCATGTCGCCCGCCGTGCGTGATCTCAATCTGTTCGGCAACATCAGCCAGGTCAGCAACATCCTCAAGGACTTCTATCAGTCTGACGCCTATACCCCGCTGTTTAGCGACAGCACCAGATGGGAACGCCTGCTTGAAATAAAGTACGAGAATTATGAAAATCTTGTCAGGATGAAACCTACGCTTGACTACGTGATGCCTGGCAAGGTGATTGATGCAGGCAATGGCGTGGTAGAAGACAACGTAGTACAATATAAGTTCTCAGGTGAACGACTGATTCCCCACCCTTATAGTGTGACCATCACTTCGCGTGTCACCAACGTCTGGGCTTTCATCGTCACCTTCCTCGTCATCCTCCTCGCCATTGGCAGTTTCTTCTATCGCAAGAAGAGATAAAACGGACTTCAAGTGGTTATTGGATAGAATCCGTCACTTCAGCATTGGGAGCAGCCGTAGAAAGCGAGTCTGTTCCCTCAGGGGTTGCCTCAAGGGTAGCCCTGACGCTGTCTGCATAGGTACCATCCTGATATTCTCTGGGAACAGGTCCATAACAAGCAGAGAAAACGAATGCCGCAGAACCGAAGCCTAGAATGCTCAGCAATTGTCTAAAGGTACGGCTATTGAAAAACTTCTTTTTCATCTCTTTTCGATTTTGTGGCAAAGATATACAATTATCCTCGTTTAGCCAAAAAATAACGCTTAAAGATACTTAATTCGGTTAAATAATCTTAAAACAACACTTCTTTCCACTTTTGTCCTTTCTCTTTCCACTAATTGTTTGTACCTTTGCAGTCCGATTTAGGGGAGAGACTTAGAATCCCCGTGAATCTTGGTGTGAATAGCGGCGTCTTTGGCCAGGCGTAGCGGTTCGTGAATCCTCGATTCAGCGTGCAAGTTAGACTAACAGCCGGGTTTAGACTCTCGGATGTGAGTTTATGCGCGTACATATAATTAATAAGTTAAACTGTTTTTTAGTAGTAAAATTAAAAATGAACACTTTAAGTTACAAGACTATTTCCGTGAACAAGGAAACAGCGAAGAAGGAGTGGGTGGTAATCGACGCCACAGACCAGGTTGTTGGTCGTCTCGCTTCTAAGGTAGCAAAGCTGATTCGCGGAAAGTACAAGCCAACTTTCACACCGCACGTTGACTGCGGTGACAACGTCATCCTTATTAACGCTAATAAGGTGGTATTCACTGGTAAGAAAGAGACCGACAAGGTCTATACCCGCTACACAGGTTATCCTGGTGGTCAGCGTTTCCAGACTCCTGCCGAGCTGCGCAAGCGCAATGGTGGTGTGGAGAAGTTCCTCCGTCACGCCGTGAAGGGTATGCTGCCAAAGGGTCCTCTGGGACGCAGCCTGCTGAACAACCTCTACATCTACGAGGGTACAGAACATCCGCACGAGGCTCAGAAGCCAAAGGCAATTGATATTAACCAGTATAAATAATTAAGGAAAGATGGAAGTAATTAACGCAATAGGTCGTCGCAAGAGCTCAATTGCCCGCGTATATGTTTCTGAGGGTACTGGCAAGATCACGATCAACAAGAAAGATTTAGAAGTTTATTTCCCGTCAGCAATCCTGCAGTATGTGGTGAAGCAGCCGCTGAACCTTCTGGATGTTGCTGAGAAGTATGACATCAAGGTAAACCTCGACGGTGGTGGTTTCACTGGTCAGAGCCAGGCTCTCCGCCTCGCCATCGCTCGCGCCCTGGTGAAAATTAATGAGGAAGACAAGAAAAAGCTGAAGGATGCAGGTTTCATGACACGTGACAGCCGTGAGGTAGAGCGTAAGAAGCCAGGTCGGCCAAAGGCTCGTCGTCGCTTCCAGTTCAGTAAGCGTTAATCGATGCTGGACACGTTTAGTATCTAAACCCGTTGGATTCTTTTGGACTACCATCGGGCTGATTCTAACACAAGTAAGAATTAAAAAGAAAGTAAACAATTAAAAAAGAAGAAATCAAAATGGCAAGAACTAATTTTGACCAGTTGCTGCAGGCCGGCTGTCACTTCGGCCACCTGAAGCGCAAGTGGAACCCCGCAATGGCTCCCTACATCTATACCGAGCGTAACGGTATTCATATCATTGACCTGCACAAGACCGCAGCCAAGATCGATGAGGCTGCCGACGCTCTGAAGCAGATTGCCAAGAGTGGCAAAAAGATCCTGTTCGTCGCTACTAAAAAACAGACCAAGGAAGTAATCGCCGAGAAGGCCACCAGCATCAACATGCCTTACGTGATTGAGCGCTGGCCCGGTGGTATGCTCACAAACTTCCCCACGATCCGCAAGGCCGTGAAGAAAATGGCGAACATCGATAAACTGATGAATGATGGTACTTTCGGTAACCTGTCAAAGCGCGAGCTGCTGCAGATCACCCGTCAGCGTGCCAAGCTGGAGAAGAACCTCGGTTCTATCGCCGACCTGACTCGTCTGCCAAGCGCTCTGTTCGTGGTTGACGTGCTGAAGGAGCAGATTGCTGTTCGTGAGGCTAACCGTCTGGGTATCCCCGTGTTCGGTATCGTTGATACCAACTCTGACCCCAACAACATTGACTTCGTGATTCCTGCAAACGATGATGCAAAGGACAGCGTAGAGGTGATCCTCAACGCTTGCTGTGCTGCTATCGCTGAGGGTATCGAGGAGCGTAAGGTTGAGAAGGCTGACGAGAAGGCTGCTGATGCTCAGGAGGATGTAGAAGAGGTAAAGCCCAAGCGTGCTGCTGCCCGTAAGGCTCGCAAGGATGCTGAGGCTCCCGCTGCCGAGGAGGCTGCTGCCCCCGCTGCTGAGGAAGAGGCTCCCGCCGCAGAATAATTAATAATTAATAATTCAAAATTCATAATTAAGAAAAATGGCAATTTCAATTGACGATATCAAGAAGCTTCGCGCTATGACCGGTGCTGGTCTTGCTGACGTAAAGAAGGCACTGACAGAGGCTGAGGGCGACTTCGACAAGGCCAAGGAGCTCCTCCGTGAGCGTGGCCTCGCTATCGCTGCTAAGCGTAGCGACCGTGAGACTTCTAATGGTTGTGTACTCGTAAAGAGCGTGAATGGCTTCGCTGCTATGCTGGCTCTGAAGTGCGAGACCGACTTCGTGGCAAACGGTGCAGACTTCATCGCACTGACCCAGAGCATCCTCGATGCAGCTATTGCTGCCAAGGCTGCTGACCTTGAGGCTGTAAAGGCTCTCGACATCAACGGTCAGACCGCTCAGGAGGCTGTCACACAGCGTTCTGGTATCACTGGTGAGAAGATGGAGCTCGATGGTTACCTCGTACTCGAAGGCGACAATGTAGAGGTTTACGATCACATGGGTAAGCACACCCTGTGCACCATGGTTCAGACCAACATTGCTGCTGCCGAGGTAGGTCACAAGCTGGCCATGCAGGTAGCTGCCATGAAGCCCGTAGCTCTCGACGCTCAGAGCGTTGACCAGAAGATTCTCGACGAGGAGTACAAGACCGCTGTTGAGAAGACCAAGCTCGAGCAGGTAGAGAAGTTCGTTGAGATGAAACTGAAGAAGGCTGGCATCAACCCCAACCTCGTTGACTCAGAAGATCACATCGAGAGCAACATGGCTAAGGGTTGGCTCACTCAGGAGCAGGCTGACGAGGCTCGCAAGGTTATCGCCGATGCAAAGGTAGAGGGTGAGGCTCAGTTGAAGATGCAGATGATTGAGAACATCGCCAAGGGTCGTGTGAGCAAGTTCTTGAAGGAGAACTGTCTCGTTGACCAGGAGTTCCAGTTCGGTGACGGCGACAAGCAGACTGTTTCACAGTGGCTCGCTGCTCAGAACAAGGAACTGAAGATCGTTGCTTTCAAGCGCTTCACACTTGTTGCAGAGTAATCTCTCAACACACATAAAAAGAGTCGGCATTGCCTTTATAGGCAGTGCCGATTTCTTATAAATAGGCCTGAAAAGCCACAAAACTTAAAAAAAAGTAACATTTTTTTGGTAGTTTCGATAAAAAACCTTAACTTTGCCACCAAATTACGAACTCTTGCAAATATAACCTAAACAATGGTACAGGAAGTCAAAACATTTGCTAACTGGCAAAGACGATTTCTGCTGTCACTCGTGATATGCCTCTCTGTGCAGATGAGTTTTGCACAGATGGGAAAGCTATTTGATGCAGACAAACAGTTATCCAGCAGTTTTACCAGTCAGGTATATCTCGACCACGACGGTTTTATCTGGGTAGCTACCCGTAACGGTCTGAACAGATATGACGGTTATAAATTCCATATCATCAAAAGGGAAACGAACCTACAGAACGGAATGGCCAGCAATTATGTGAACTGTATCATTCAGGATCAGTCAGGACTCTTTTATCTGGGTATGTATGGTGCTTTGCAGACCTATGATGGTGTGACGTTCCGTGATGTAGAGGTTAAGGATATAGAAGGAAATGTGATACCCTGCTATATGACCTGTTTCCTGCTACGTAAGAATGGCGAGATTCTGGCAGGAACCTCTGGACATGGTTTGCTGAAGGTCATCGACAGAAGTCATGCTAAACAGCAAAACGGTCCGTTGAAAGACGTACTGACCATTCATGCCTTGGAGGAAGATCGTCAGGGGCATGTCTGGATCGTCACTGACAGTCATGGTCTAATCGAATATGACGGTAAGACAGCTAAGAAATACTTCGTTTCCGAAGATCAGCGCACGACGATGCGGCAGGTTTGTCTGGATCAGGAGGGTAACCTCTATGTCGGTACTTCCAATCATGGTGTATATGTGCGTTCTGCCAAAGGTGGCGAGTTTAAGCATTTGGAAGTAACGGGCAACAAACAGGTTTCAGCGCTTTACTGTCGTAAGGATGGGCGTATGATGTTTGGTTACGACGGATTAGGAGTAGCCATCTACGACCCCAAGACAGGACAGTTGGAAGATAATCCTTATTACAACCGCGAGGTGAATCTCGCAATGAGTAAAGTCTACTCTATCGTTGAGGATGTGAGCGGAAATGTCTGGCTGGGTCTGTTACAGAAAGGTATCTATATGGAACCAAAGTCCACGATGGGATTTGGCTATATGGGTTATAAGTTGGGCTCCCGTAATGTAATAGGACAGGCCTGCGTCATTAGTAGCATTATTGACAGCAAAGGCAGATGCTGGGTAGGAACGGATAAAGACGGCATATACTGTCTGGACAGCTCACATCGTCTGTTAAAGCATTTCAAGGAGGGTTTTCCTGGGTCTATCATGAGTATTGCCGAAGACTATGCCGGACGTATCTGGGTGGGCAGTTATGGCGAAGGTTTCGGTTATATTGATGCTGATGGAAAAGCCTATCATAAGCACCCGTTATATCACAATTCAAGTATCTTTGGTATTGTGGCTACGAAGGCGGGGGATATATGGATTGGTACCATGGGACAGGGTCTGCTACGTTTTGATGCGTCGGGCAATCTGTTGAAAACCTATACCTCCAATGGAAAGACGCCTATAGATCCGAAAGCCAACTGTATTGTCAACGACTATATCTCAAAGATTTCTGTTTCACCAGACGAAAAGCGTGTCTATGCGGCTACTACGATGGGTGTCTGTTGTCTGGATATTGCGAAAGACAGTTGGATAAGTACTTTCGGCAAGAATTGTCTGAACTATGGTTCACCTACGCGTATTGCCAAGGAATATAGCGGGCGAGTGTGGATTGGTACTAACGATGATCTGCTTTGTTTCGATCTTCTCAAGAAGGAACTCAAGACATATGCGTTGGAGAAAGGCATAGCCGATAATGGCATCGGAACTATCGAACAAGACAAGGAAGGGAAGTTGTGGCTTGGAACAGAACACGGCCTTTGCTGCTATGATCCCAAGACCGATCTCGCACAGAGTTTCTTCGTTGATGATGGTCTCCAGTCGAATGAATTCTCTGATGGCGCCTCTTGTGCCATCGACAGAGGAAATATGATGGTGTTGCTCTTTGGTGGTGTGGCAGGTATCACATGGTTCTCTCCAGAACAGATTCGCCAGGTGCCATGGGATGCAAAGGTAAGACTGGTGTCGTTTATCGTCAACCAGCAGCCGATCAATAGCAATTCCAGATCCGGTAGTTATCAGATCTGTGATACGACGGTCATTGCTGCTGACCGTTTTGAGTTGAGTCATCAGGATAATCATTTTGCGATTCAGCTCTCGACGCTGACGTATGATAATCCAGAACATATTATTTATTCTTATAGTATCAATGGTGAGACTTACACCCGACTGCAGCCTGGTGTGAACGAATTAACCTTCACTCATCTGTCGCCAGGAACCTATCGTTTCCGTATCAAGGCTGAGCGTAACAACATTGAGACTCCTGAGAAGACGTTTACAGTGATTATACACAGTCCCTGGTATCGTTCTGCATGGGCTTATTGTCTTTACCTTATTGCTTTTGGTATCCTCGTTTGGCAGCTGATACTGAATCGCAGGCGTAAGGAACAGACCCGCTTACGTATCCAGGAGCATATCCATGCTGAGGAGATGAGTGATGCAAAGTTGCGTTTCTTCATGAACATCAGTCATGAGATCCGTACGCCGATGACGCTGATTGTTACACCGCTGCTTTCGCTTATTAAGAATGAGGACGATCCGCACAGAAAGGGTGTCTATGAAACCATCAAACGTAATGCAGAACGAATACTGAACCTCATCAACCAGATGATGGACCTCCGTAAGATTGACAAGGGACAGATGCAGATGCGAATGATGGAGACCGACCTTGTTCCGTTTGTCAAAGAAATCTTCGAACTCTTCCAGAGTCAGGCTAAAGCCAAACGTCTGACCTTCAATTTCGAGCACGACACCGAGTCCCTGCCGATATGGATAGACCGTCGGAATTTCGACAAGGTCATTATGAATATCCTATCCAATGCCTTCAAGTTCACGCCCAGTGGTGGTGAGATAGGTATCCGTATTACTCATGACGATAATGATGCCACAATCGCAATCAGAGACAACGGTGAAAAGATACCTGAAGATAAACTGGACAAGATCTTTGAACGCTTCTATCAGACCGTCTCAACGGTCAACGACAGAAACGTGGGAACAGGTATTGGTTTGGACCTGACACGCTCATTGGTGGAGTTACATCATGGCACGATCTCTGCCCATAACCTGAATGAGGGCTGTGAATTCGTTGTTACCGTGCCTTTGGGTAATGCCCATCTGAAGCCCGAAGAGATGATCATGGAGGAAGAAGCCTCCAACTTCGTGGAGCCTATCATCGAAGAGACAGTAGAGGAATCGGATGCTCCGGTTATCGACCTGCCATCTAATTACAAGATGACAATAGTCATTGCAGAAGACGACGATGAAATCAGAGGCTATCTTGAGAATGAGTTGAGTAAAGATTACGATGTCAGAGCCTGTACCAATGGTCGTGAGGCCCTGTCAGAAGTTCTCCATACGAAGCCTGATCTGGTGGTCAGCGATGTGATGATGCCTGAAATGGATGGCAACACCCTTTGCTCGAAGATTAAGACCAACCCCAGCACTAATCATATCCCAGTGATATTGTTGACGGCCAAGAACCGTGACGAAGACAAGTTGGAAGGTCTTGAGACAGGTGCAGACTCCTATATCGTGAAGCCCTTCAATATGGACATCCTACGACGCATCATCATCAACCTGTTGAATTCTCACCGTCTTTTGCAGTTGAAGTACGGCCGTAATGACAGTCTGGAGGAACAGGTGGAAGATGTGAAGATGAAGTCGCCTGATGAAAAGCTTCTGGATCGTGTGATGGCAGCCATCAACGAGCATCTTGACGACTCAGACCTCAGTGTAGACATGATTGCCGAACAGGTTGGTATCAGCCGTGTTCACCTGCATCGAAAGATGAAGGAACTGACGGGTCAGACACCACACGACTTTATCCGCAACCTTCGTCTGAAGCAGGCTGCCAATCTCTTGGCTAACCACGGTATGAATGTGACGGAAGTGATGTATGCTTGCGGTTTCTCCAACTCCGCTTCGTTCTCAACGGTGTTCAAGAAGTTCTACGGCATGTCGCCACGCGACTACATGAAGGAGCACTACAAGCAGTCGCATTAAGTAGTGTCATTACTTAACGTCCGCGACGGAGGATGAATTCCACCATCCCTTTAAACAGCTGACGATAGTCATCCTTGATAAAGTCTATGTCAGACAAAAGACTGAGGGCTTCTGTGGCATATTTCTCTGCCTGTGATTCTGCATAGGCGATGCTGCCATATGTATCCATCAGGTCACGGATATACTGTACATCCTCTTCATGTTTCTGTTCACGAGGCAGACTGAGTGTTGCCTCAATGCGTTGACGCTCCTCAGGACTGCAATGGCTGAGGAGATGGAGTAGTATCAGCGTACGCTTGCCCTCGAAGATGTCGTTCAGCTTTTGTTTCTTTTGGCCTTCGAAGTCGCCTGTCAGATCCAACACGTCATCGCGGATCTGGAAACAGAGTCCCAACGGATAGCTGAACTTATAGATACGCTGCAACTGTTCATCTGTAGCTCCTGCCAGAAGGGCACCTAAGCGCAGAGGGCCTGCAATGGTATAATAGACGGTCTTACCACTGACGGTGAAGAGAACGTCTTCTTCCGTCATATCGTCCTTATTATCCTGTGTCCATTTGATTTCTGCATATTGGCCGAAGGTGGTGCGTCCCAGCATCAGGAAGAACTCGTGTTGTACCTTACGGGCTAGGTCGACGTCCAGCAGTCGGAAGTTCTCGCAGAGCACACGATGCATACACTCGTGCAGGGTATCACCGGCATTAATGGCTATCTCTGAACTGACCAGATGATGCAGGGCTGGTTTCCCTCGACGTTCCAATGAGCCGTCTTCCCAGTCATCATGAATCAGGATCCAGTCCTCACTCATCTGCATGGCCGTTGCTGTATACACGGCCTTGTCGGCAGAACCGCTCATCGCTTCAGCCATCAGCATCACCAGCGCAGGACGCAAGTATTTTCCGCGACGGGCTGGGTAATCGTTGACGATGTCCCAGTGCTCGTCGAAGACAGAGATATACTTCTCCTGTCCCATCATGGTAACGGTCTGCCAATCTTCTTTCTTAAACTGTTGCAGACAAGTGTCTATGACTGAGCCTACACGCTCTTTTTGCTGTTCCAGGTAGTCATTAAAATCTTTGGTCATAATTATCTCATTTATATTTCTTTATTGGAATGCGATAGCCTACACCCAGCATCAAGTTGTTGGGGTAGTAGAAGTCATACAGGCTGTAGCCGATATGCAGATAGGTCCTTTGACTCATCGCCACCTTCAAGGCCAGCACTTCATAAAAGCCTTTGAAGTCTGTGGCGGCAGCATTAAGCACATTATGTCCGATGCCGAAGTTGATGGTGAAGTAGGGCATCACGAATTCTGCTCTGGCAGAAAGTCCTGCCGATACTTGTTTGTACCAGGCAGGTATATGGATGTCGGCATCTGTGCCGTTCCAATAGGTCTCTGTCAATGCTTTTTCGTCTAACTCGATATTCGAACCGTGATCATATTGTACATCCAACGATGCGCCCAGGTTTAACCAATGGTTCATCCCATACATGGGATTGATGTTAAAGCCGATGACGCCAAACGTTCCTGGTATGGCGTAGGCGCCTTCTGTGGTATCCACACCTTTGCGTTTCCAAGCACCATAGAGGGTCACATCGGTATGCAGGTTCTTCTGAAAGGCAGGAAGTGGTCTGGAGTCTTCGTAGTCCAGATCTCTGTTGATATAGTAGGCCATTGACAGACGACCTTCAAAAGCGTTTAGACCAGCATTAGGCATCGAGGTGTTGCCATTGCTGTAATGGGTGAATGCTCCTCCCAGGTTCAAGTCCCAGTGGTTGGACAAGGCCCAGCGCAGATAGACATTGGCGTTGATATAGGCCGTCATCTTCGAACCGATCACATGGTTTTCTGGATGTTTGTCTTTGTCGTAGGGTTTCCAGCCGTATGTCAGACCGAAGTCCCATTCGTAGTTCAACGACAACCGTTTCGCCAGTGTGGCGATGGTAGCTCCTTGGAAGAGATAGGCCGATACGGGGTTTCCCAACTGGGGATTGAAATCGTGGATAGCTAATCCCACGCCTTGATAAGCTCCTTTGTAAATAAGAGCTTGTTCGGAGGTTCGTGGTGCTTGGAAGGCATACTTCAGCTTCGCGGCAAACGAGTGGTTCATCGTTCTTACCTCAGGGTTATTGCCTCGCAGGAATCTATTAGTATGCAGGATGAGGCCAGGTGCGGCTTCGGCCTCAATACGATGTATCAGAGTACTGTCGTTATCAGATGCAGCAAAGGCAGTAATGGTACCAACCATTACTGCCATTGTCATCAGATAACGTCTTATTCTCATTCTGTCTTCGGAGCCTCACCAATCAAGTCCATAAACTCATCGAGTTTTGGCGTGATGATGATCTGAGTACGACGGTTACGCTGCTTGCCCTGTTCTGTGTCGTTGTTGGCGATGGGGTTGTATTCACCACGTCCGCCAGCAGTTAAACGCTTAGGATCTACACCGTAGTCGTTCTGCAAGGCTTGAACGACTGATGAAGCACGAAGGGCCGAGAGGTCCCAGTTGTTACGGATGTTGGTCTTCGAGATGGGAACATTGTCTGTATTACCCTCGATAAGTACATCGTAGTCCTTATAGTCCTTGATAATCTTGGCAATCTTAGAGAGTGTCTCAGCTGCACGGGCATTAATCTCATAAGAACCGCTCTTGTAAAGCATATTGTCGGCCAGTGAGATATAGACCACGCCCTTCAGCACCTGAACGTCAACCTCCTTCATCTCTTCCTTCGAAAGCGAACGTGTCAGGTTGTTTGTCAGCACCATGTTCAGCGAGTCGCTCTTTGACTTCACCTCCACTAAGTGGCGGATATACTGGTTCGACTCATTGATCTGGTCTACGAGTTTCTCGATAGAGACATTGTTCTGTGAGGCATTTGTCAGACTCTTGTCGAGCGACTCCTGCAGTTTGGCATACTTCTGCTCAGCAGCCTTCAGTAACTGCTGCATACCCTTCTGCTGTTCTTCCAGGCTGGCGATGCGGGCATTCTTTGCTGCCAAGTCCTCTTTCGCACTCTGCAGACTTTCCGTCAGGGATTTATTCTCTGTCTGGCAGTTCACCAGTTCTTTCTTTGAGCCGCAACTGGTCAGCATCAGTGCTACTGCCAGTGACATAAACAATACATTCTTTTTCATATTCTTTATTCCTTTTGATTTGTAATTCGCTGCAAAGATACTTATTTTTTGGACATATGAACATAAGAACATGTATTTTTTTTGTTTCTTTTGTTCTTTTGTCTATAAATTTTATTATATTTGCACACAAAAACCAAATAAATGATGAAAACAATCAAATTTACACTCGTCGCGCTGTTTTTGCTCACAGTTCAGAGCATTTGTGCAGAAAGCCTTGAAAAGGGCGTATCCAAACAACTCGCTGAGCGTCGTAAGGCGGCCATCAGCAATGTAAAATACAATCTGACCTTCAACGTTCCCGCCGATGCCAAGAAGAAAGTGCTGGGCGAAGCCACTATCACTTTTGACCTCAATAGTAAGGACGATGTCATTCTCGACTTCCAGGGTCAATTCTCCGGACAGGTGCAGATTGGTAAGAAAAAACGTCCTGTGACCTATCAGAACGAACATATCATCATTCCCTTTAAATATCTGAAGATCGGTAACGTCGAACTTACCCTCGAGTTTATCTGTAACGATGATGCCTTGCACCGCAATGGTGATTATCTCTATACTATCTTCGTGCCTGATCATGCCCGTTCTGTATTCCCTTGCTTCGACCAGCCAGACTTGAGGGCAAGGTTTGAGACCAAGCTGAATGTGCCGAAAGGTTGGAAGACGATGACCAGCGATGGCCGTTACCCCATTCCCACCTATCTTTATTCCTTTGTGGCAGGCAACTTCCAGGAGAAGGCCGCCAATCGTGACGGACGTAAGATTCGTGCACTCTATCGTGAGACCGATCCAACGAAGGTGCTGCAGTTGGAGAAGGTCTTCGATGAGATTACTCAGTCGTTGAAATGGATGGAGGGTTATACAGGCATCCAGTGTCCTTTCGAGGAATATGGTTTTGTGGTTCTGCCAGGTTATCAGTTCGGAGGTATGGAACATCCGGGTGCCATCCAACTCAGCGACCGTCGAATCTTCCTTGGCAATAATCCTTCACAGGAAGAAGAACTCAGCCGTTCTGAACTCATTGCTCATGAGACGGCTCACCTCTGGTTTGGTGATATGGTGTCACTGAAGTGGTTTGAGGATGTCTGGACTAAGGAGGTGTTTGCCAACTTCATGGCCTCGAAGATTACTCGTCGCCAATATTCGAAGGTCGATCACGACCTGAACTTCATGAAGACCTATCAGACGCGTGCTATTGCCATCGATCGCACAGAGGGTACTCATCCCATTGCGATGGATCTCGACAACCTGCGCAATGCCAGCATGCTCTACGATAATATCATCTATGACAAGGCACCAGTTATGATGCGTATGCTCGAACGC
>Ga0247610_10003159_pt1 | contig 18351 bp, 10 predicted proteins | sample 174DNAGHGhighgp2_FD_193483 | JGI IMG/M metagenome (GOLD analysis project Ga0247610, IMG submission 193483) | Sheep rumen microbial communities from Palmerston North, Manawatu-Wanganui, New Zealand - 1742 DNA GHGhigh gp2 | ecosystem: Host-associated > Mammals > Digestive system > Stomach > Rumen... | reverse complement strand
AAGTACGGCGTTATGCCCAAGCGAGGAAACTATGAAAAAAACTTTTATCTTAGACACCAATGTGCTAATACACGATGTAAATTGTCTGCACGCGTTTGAAGATAACGATATTATCATCCCCATGGCGGTCATTGAAGAATTGGACGCCTTCAAAAACGAAAGCAACACGCGCGGCAAAAATGCCCGCATGGTTTCGCGCGAGTTAGACAATATGCGCGCCATGGGACGGCTTAACGAGGGCGTGGAACTTCCCGCCGGCGGCACGCTGAAAATTGAACTGGATAAACCCAACGCCTTGCCGCAATCGCTTGCGTTTAACAAAGCCGACAACTCCATTTTGAATATCGCCTATACGCTAGGCAAAAAAGAGGGCTCATACAAAAAGAATGCGCGTCCTGTCTTTGTAGTTACCAAAGATATCAATATGCGCTTAAAAGCCGAGGCACTCGGGTTATCGGCACAAGATTACACGAGCGATAAAGTCAATGTAGACGAACTGTATACCGGCGTTACCGAGGCCGAAGTGGAAGCGGGTCAAATTGACGAATTTTACCGAGCCAAATCGCTCGCCATGGACCCGACGATTTATGTGCCAAACCAATTTGTTATTTTGAAAACAAACGACGGCAGTAAAAAATCGGCCATCGGGCGTGTTTCCAACGACGATAAATTTCTTTTGCACCCGCTTTCTAACCAAGAGCCGGTTGCGTGGGGTATTAAACCCTTAAACAAAGAACAACGCTTTGCGATGGAACTGTTGTTAGACGACAGTTTGGATATCGTCACACTCGTCGGCACCGCCGGAACGGGTAAAACACTCATCACGCTGGCCACCGGCTTACAGCGCACCATGGACGAAAACGCCTACCGCCGTTTAGTCGTGTGCCGCTCTATTGTTCCGGTCGGGAAAGATTTAGGATTTTTACCCGGCACGAAAGAAGAAAAACTGGAAGCGTGGATGGGCGCCGTGTATGACAATTTGGCTTTCCTCGCCGACCGCAAAAACCCCGATGAGGGCGAAGAAAAAGCGCATTATTTATTAGACAGCGGCAAAATTGAAATCGCCTCCGTTACGCACATGCGCGGACGCTCACTGCCCGGGCAGTATATGATTGTGGACGACGCGCAAAACTTAACCCCTCACGAGATGAAAACCATTCTTACCCGTGCAGGCGAAGGGACGAAAGTCGTCGTCACGGGCGACCCGTACCAAATTGATACGCCATATTTGGATGTGCAATCTAACGGCTTAACGTATTTGGTAGATAGAATGCGCGGCCAAAAATCGTACGGGCACATTACGTTTACCAAAACGGAACGCAGTCACCTGGCTGATTTGGCCTCTAAGTTGCTGTAAAAAATCTGCACCGCACTTTGCAAGCCCGCTCAACAAGCGGGCTTGCGCGTAATAGGTCCAAAGTCCCAGAGGGAACTGGGCCTTTTTTTTACCGGATTTTGGGCCTTTTCAAAAAGCATAAAAACAGTATAATAATAAGTATAGACCGTATAGAGAGGAATAGAGTATGCTGACTTGGATGAGCCGCATTTTAATTTTCGTTTTTGTTTTTAATATTTTATCCCCCGAACTGCTACGCGCACAACAGACAACCGCAAGCCCGGTACCCACGGACCTAAAAGAGCAGATTGCCGCGGCAGTTGCCACGAAATTATCATCTGCCAAGTCCGAAAACGAATTGGAAAAAACTTACGCTTCGCAACTGGCCGGTTTGCGCAAACTGTATGAAAATTTTGACGTCAGCGACCCGGTGACGGCTTTTTTGGCGTTAGAGGAAATTGTTTCCCAAATGCACCAACTCTCCTCGCGCTATGCCCTTGCTAAACAAAAGTTTATAGATGCGCAAATAGCCCAAGAAAGCAAGGAAGCATGGGAGTTTTCCCAAACGCCGCAAGGCAAAATAATGACGCAGGACAACACCTATGTCCGCTTGGATATGTTGCCTGTCAATCCGGGAAACCTCTTTTTGAAACGATTGTCCTCGGATGAACTTTCCGTGGAAGAAATTGTAGAAACCATGGACCCGGTGGAAATGCATCCGGTAGAGGGGATGTCAGCCAATCAGCGCTATACCGTGTTTACCCCCGTAGCCAACGGCTCGGACCAAAGTGCCGCCGCGGAAGTGCTTTACAATACGATTGGGCAAGCGTTGAAACAGTCTGCTTTATCCGCCGGCGAGATTGCCTTTTGGACCGATTCACTCCCCAAAATGCAAGTGCGCGCTTACCACGCTTTGGATAAATTAGAATTCTCCAAAGAAAGCGAAATCATTATGGCGCGCAATACAAAACGCTTACTGCTGTACCAAATTCATAAACTGTATGAGAAATTAGGACTTGATGACCCGCTTACTACGGATGTAGTCCGCACCCGGACAGAAACCCCCTATGCACAACCTACCCGTCAAACGTATGAGAAATACAAGAAAGAAATAGAACGCCAAAACAAAACCCGGACAGAAATCCAAAAAACGGCACTTATCACCCCGTCGTATGAGACGTATGTATCTTCGCACTCCCTGCCGGCGTCCGAACAAATTCCCGCAGGTTATGAAGTGAAAACGGTAGTCCGTACGGAAGAAAAAAAGAAAAAAAACAACGCTCTGTTTGAACACTTCCGCAAACTTTTTATTCAGGAAATGAAACAACTAAAAGAAAGTGCCGAACCCGGGAGCGAGGAGATGGCTTTGCTCAAGTTACAAACCGAAGGGGCGGTACGGTATATGTTATTAGCCGATTATCCCGGGGAAATTACGTCTATGGTCCGGCTGTTGGAGAATGATGATAAAGAGGCAATTATCAATTTTCAAACAGATTACGGGGAAGTGTTGGAAACCTTATTTTCTACTTTAGTGGAAACCGGTAAATTGTTCCCGCTTTCGGATACCACCATTCAATCGGTCCAAGGGCAACTGCTTACGTTGGCAGATTTCAAACAGAACAATGCGTTCGTGACACGCACCTTGGCGATTGTTTCGGCCGGCTTACTCAACGTCTCCGATAAATGGAACGCCGTACAAGTGGCTTCGGAAGGATATACACACGTAACGGGGACGGATTACACCCAAGAAGAAGCCACCCAAATGAAATTGGCCTTTGGGGCGGTAAATAATTTCAAATTTAGTGATAAACAACGCCAATTGTTAGCCAAATACGCGGTAGATATTTATGCCCCCATGAATATATTTTTTCCGGAACTCATTCCGGGCCATTCCGGGCTGACAACTGCCATCAACGATGCGCTCGGGCACGGATTGGATGCCGAGCAAATTCAATCGTTGCAAAAGGAATTAGCCGTCGCCTTAGATAACCTTTGCCCGTTACCTGCTTTTGCAACAAAATGGAAAGACGGGGAAGGTTTCGTAGCGGGTAACCGCATGATTGTCAACACGATCCAGGGCAAAACAAATACGCGCATCTTAAAAGGTAAAACCTTTCAAACTCCCGACCCTGTATTTTTGCCGGATATGCTTGATGTGCCGCACGCTGTCTTTTTTGATCCGTCCATTAACGAAATGCGATCTGTTAACGACAAAGCCTCTATCTTCACGGACGTAGTATTTGAATCGGCCTTATGGGTTGCCGGCGGCAACGTAATGATATTCCTCCCGCGCATTTTAACCAAAGTCGGTGGATTCTTTGTGCAAATTCCCAAAGCGGTTAAAGTGTTCAACACAGCCGCCAAAGGGGAAAGATTAAGTGCGGCATGGCAAACGACGGTCAAAGGATACCGGTACGCCAGCACAAACGCCCGGGCGGCCCATATTGGCGCCACCGTGACCACTACCCGCATGGAAAATACAATTACGCGCGGCGAAAAACTCGCCCGTGCTACCCGCGAGGCCGAGGCCGCCGCTTCCCGGGCCCAAAAGGCCGCCCGGTACGCCGAGGAAACAGCCAAAGTCGCTGACGAATCAACGCAAGCCGCCGAAATAGCCGCCAAAGCACGCCAAAGCGCCCAAGAGGCCACACAACTGGCCGAAGAAACGGCCCAAGAATTGGAAAAAGCCCAAGCGGCCGTTAAAGATTTTGGCGCGGAATCGTATATTCAAGCCCCCGTTACCCGTTACGGCTCCAGTTATTACAGCCCGATGGCCAGAAATCTGAGTACCGAGGGCGGCGCCGGTTGGCTCAGACGTATATTTACCCCGCGTTCGGAAATTACCTCCATTACCGTTACCCAAGGGGATAAAACGATAGTCATCGGAGCCGATAAACTGGCTAAAATGGGAATCAAAAATCCAAAACGTCTGTCGGTGGCGGACAAAATCAACCTGTGGGAAAAGGAAATTAACCCGTGGCTGGAGCAAAACCCCTTTCACTATAAACATCCCAATTGGCTTCATCCGTTTGATTTAGAACGCTGGGCCAGTTTCGGGTTGGGCAAAGGGTTCGGCCCGGCCGGGAGCGCCTCGGCGGCTGTCAAAGAGACCGAAAGAGCCATGCGCGCGGCGGAAGAATTGTTAAAAGTGCGCCGCGGTGCTTCGCTACAGGAAATCAACAAAGCATACGCAACCGCCAACAAATTATACAACCCGGATATTTTAATACACAAAAGTGTAAGCGAAGCCCGCCCCATATTGGAGGGTGCGTTAGAGAATATGCCCAAAGATTGGACCACCCAACGAGCACTCTTGCAAAAAATGTTGGCAGAAGAAGCCGCAGAAGGCGAAACGGTCAGCCAAGTATTAGAAAAAGTTGCCTCTCGCATGTCGCCCTCCGCACGGGAAAAACTGGTAGCAGAATATGTGCAAATGCACAATTTGGCCGGAAGAACCGTACCCGCCGACTTGGAATTGAACCAAATTATGAGGGGCTACTTAGGTTGGAAACAGGCCGACATCAACGCCGCAGCCAGATTACTCAAAGGAGAAACAGGCGTAGATTTAGGGTCCGTTGTTACCACTGCCAAGGCGCCTGCCGCTAATCCTTCGGCGTGGCAAAAAGTCAAATCAACCCCCAAACAATTAGCGGAAAACTTGGCTTCCTCGTTGACCGACGGCGATATTTGGCTGGCTAAATCGTTTTGGTACAATTTACGGTTCTTCGGTTTATGGACGTTGGGAGACCTGGCCGTATATCCGGCCCAATGGTATATGATGGATAAAACCTTGGAACAGCAACTTCAACGGGAAATGGATAAGCACGGCGCGGCGTTCAAATCAGACCCGAGCGACCCCAAAACCAATCCGTATGCGAAAGATGCCCGCGTAAGTACGGTAGCCGATATCAACTCCGCCAAGAGCAAAAGGGATGCTTTCCGCGGGAGTTTGATTGTGACCCCGGTCTTAGCCACTATGATTGCGGGCGGTAAAGATTTTATGGAAGGCCAAACTGCCACGCAACTGGAAATAAGCGCCCGGAAAATCAACTTAAGACGTGCGCAAAACAAACGCATTAACTTGCGCAATCAAAAAAAATTGGACGAAAGCATACAAACACAGGCCAAGGCGCTCACAGCGAATTTCAGCCAGTGGCAACAACTTTTGAAAAAGGACACCCAAGGTTTATACACCCAAGAGTATAAAGCCATTTTGAGTGCGCTTAAAGAGGAAGAGAAGTCCTTACGTAAAATCGGACAGAGTCAAGAAGATATCACCAAAAAATGGAAACAATATAACGATTGGTTAAAACTGCCTGTACTCAGCCAGGCCTTAAAAAAGTACCATCAAAAATGGTTTGATTCCCAGTTGGATGTGCTCCAAGAAGCCATCAATAACCCCTCCATCACGAGCCAAACACGCCAAGTGTATGAGCAAGCCGTGGCCAAACTGACTGCGTGGCGCAAAGAGGATAATTTCAAACAGGCCAACACGTTTGTAGCCCAATTGGCTAACAAGTTAGACTCCTTATTCTTCGTGGATTCGCAAGAAATTACCACCCTGGGCGACGCTTACCAAACCAAAGCGTTGTATGAGATGACAATTCTTGTGAACGATTTCTGGAACTCTTATGCGTTCCTGCAAGGAAACAAAGAAGCCATTGAGCAAGTGAAACAGTTGGTCAATGCGAACGAACAAAACATCAAATCATGGGAAGTGCAAGAGGATGCCGCGTATGATTTGAATGACCGCTATAAATCTTTCCTGCTCAGATTCTCTATTGCGTTGGAATCTATCGGGGAGGAATATAGACAGCAATTACCGATCGCCGAACGAGAAGCGTTTGATAAACAATCCGCTTCGGCCGATTTACAACGGTTATTCTTCTCGTACCAAACCGAGCATCCGGCCCTGAGAGAGGAACAACAAATCGCGCAGCAAGTAGAAGCGTTGCGTCAGCAAACCACAACCGCGCTTGAAAATATCGCGAGCAACCATGCGTTATCTGCGGATCAAAAACGCTCGGCTTACGTCTCTTTGTTGTTGGAAACCGATGAACAATTGGAACAATTGGTCTCCGGCTTGCGCCCCGAAACCACATTCCCTGTAAATATGCTAGAATGGGACGAGGAAAACGAGTTGTTCCAACCTTATTCCAACTAATTGTAAGAGGCCCGGTTGCCTCCTTTACCCGGGCTACCCCCGCCTAACGGCGGGGGTCTTTTTTTGTTTAGGACAGTTAATTTCCTGTTTTTGCCTTATTTTTGCGCCATAAAAATGGAGTTTATTTCCGTCGGATTTTCTAAAAGCACCGTCTATAAAACCCCTCTTGCTCAAACATCGCTCCAACCGCAAACAGAGGTCCAAGGCCTTCTGCCCGTCCCGACGAGGAACTTGTTATGTAAGAAAGCAACATAACAAAAACAGTGTGGCTACAAGTAAGTGAAAGTTTGCGGACAATCTGCCTGCCCCCGGCAAGGGGGTTGACACATCAAAAAAAAAACGATAATAGTTGTAGCCGGGAAAAACATTCAAATAAGGTCATCCTGAAAAGTTTTTGTTCAGGATCTCAACCGCTTTCTAAAACATAGTAAGGTTGAGATGCTGAGCAGAAACACCTCAGCATGACGACATGATGTGTATTAAGGAGAATTTTATGCAAAAAGGAAATCAGTTAAAAAGTTGTTGTAAAAAAAGTTGTCATTCCGTACTTGATACGGAATCTTCCACGCACGCCGTTTCGCAAGATAAACAACCACAACAAGCGTGGAAGACCTATAACCAGACCCCGTATTACAACCTTACGGGGCGCGGCCAAGCGGTTAATGCCGCGGTTTGGGGTAAAAGCACTAATTTTAATGTCGGGCTCACGCCCGACCTATATGCTAACCTTCGTTGCAGCCCTTATAGGTCGGGTGTCAACCCGACTAATTGGCAAGGAGTAGGCCCCGTACAAAAACCTTACGGGGCTCCGCTTCGCTCCGGTTTTACGCTCATTGAACTACTCGTCGTGGTCCTTATCATCGGTATACTCGCGGCGGTGGCGTTGCCGCAATATCAAAAAGCGGTGTATAAAAGCCGCTACGCTGCCCTAAAAAATATAACTCAGGCCATTGCTGAGGCGCAACAAGTGTATTATTTGGCCAACGGCACATATGCCACCGATTTTGATGAGCTTAGCATAGACACGGGTGGCAAACTAAAAAGTTGGACTAAAGAAATAGTAGATTTTCCGTGGGGAACGTGTCAAATTTACTCCGGGAAATGGGCTGATTGCCAAAATAATAAAATCGGTATGTTGTACAGGGTGTTTTATAACGGAAAAACACGTATGTGTATAGCAACAACCCAAGATTTAAATGCGATACAAAACCGAATTTGCAAGCAGGAAACAAACGCAAACCCCGGTTTCTACAGCTCAACAGAAACTCAGTGGGAGTATAAATAATTTTGACAGACAAAAAGCCCTGCATTACGCGGGCTAATTTGGCATGATAAGCACATCGCGCCCAACACGCAACTCCAATACTTGGTTTTCAGTTTTTGCGCCTAGGCAAGGCCGCAAGTTGAGCGAAACAACACACCCGCCGCCCCAAGACTAACTTTGCGAAACTTCGGCTGATTTGTCAAAACCGATTTTAGTTTGCGGGATTTAGGCGGCCGCCAGGCGTAATGATAGTTACGTCAAGGCCGCAAGACCGCAAAATAAACAGGTTTTGGCAAATTGTTGCCCGGATAAGCAACGGCGCTTTTATCTATATCCCGCATAGAAACACTGCGGGATGACGAGATAAAAGCATCGTGCGTAATGCGAAAGATAACAAGGCCGCTTTCAATTTAGCGCGATAAGAACGCAGGACAACACCCGGTTTGACAATTCGCCACAAGCGAAAGGGACGGCCCGCCTCCCCAAAGACTAACACAGCGTAGAAGAGAAGATGATTTTTCAGATTTGAGCCGTATTGTGCGGGCAAGTGCCCCGTATAGGCGTAGTGGTAATTACGTCAAGGGGCAGGGACGCACAAGACGGCCAAAGGTGGAAAATTGTATCGCAGAAACACGACATGAGGGCACAACGATTAGTTGTGCCCTCATGCGTGCTTATAGAAGTTACCAAGGCCGTCAAACGCTACTTATACATGGGATAGAAGTAGATGCCCATATACACCGGGTTATCCACAAACCCTTTCACATTTTTATTCATCGCCCACAACCCCGTGGGGTGTACGGTATAAATCTGCATAGCGTCGTCGTGCATTAAATTATGTACGGCTTTGTAAAGCGCGTTGCGTTTTGTTTGGTTCGTTTCCGTAACGGCTTTTTCTATGAGCGCATCTACCGCCGGGTTTTGATACCCTTGCGAAAGCGCATAACGCCCTTGGCTATGCAAGAACGGGAAATAGAAATTGTGCGCGTCCGCGTAATCGGCCACCCAACCGCGGGCCCACATCGGCATTTGGTGGCGAGCCGTTTTTTCTAAAAACGCGGGCCACGTTACACCGCGCAAATCAATTTGGAATTTGGGGTTTAATTTTTCCACGTTGCGCTTCAAAATTTCACTCGCAATTTGGCGCATTTCGCCGCTGGTGTTATAGGTAATGGTAAATTTGAATCCTTTTTCCCACACTTGGCCGCCCCACGCTTTTTTGAAGTGTTCTTCGGCTTTTTTCAAATCAAACGTATAATGTTTGAAATCGCCGTCGTATTTAACAAGTCCTGCCGGAGCAGGCCCGAGTGCCATTTCCGCGCGGCCTTCCATAGACTCGTTCAAAAACGCTTCGTAATCAAACGCATATTCAAACCCTTTGCGCACGTCCTTATCGCTAAAGAAATCAGACGGGATACCTTGTCCGTCCAATTTGCCGGAGCCGACATCGGGGTTGGCATCCATATTGATATTAAGCGTAAAGAAGATAACCGGGTCGGTACGCAAACGCGGCAAGTTGTCGTACAAGTCAATCGTAGTGCTGTCTTTTAACTGCGAAATAAATTTAGGCGACAATTCCGCCACGTCCGCATCGCCCGATTCCAACATCAAGCGCAAGGTGCTCGGCTCGTCCACCGTCATCATCAAAATTGTTTTAAGTTTGGGTGCGCCTTCAAAATAATTTTCGTTGGCGGTTAGTGTTAAGCGTTTGGCGGCAATATCCCACCTTGCCACTTGAAACGGACCTGTGCCGTTGGTTTTGTCAAACAACGGGTCGGCGTCTTTGGCAAAGTTATTAAACTGTTTCCATGTCGCCTCAGTACCGTCCCACGCACCTTGTTCCACCGCCCACGATTTATTCATCACATACCCCCACCGCGCCAAAATATATAAGAACGGCGCAAACGGACGTTTGAGCGTGATAACTACATTGTTCCCGTCCACGCGCACGGCGTTGGCCGCGTCTTTATAACTGACGACGATTTCGCCTTTATCATTACGGGTAGAGGAAACACCTAAAATCGGCTCCAAGAGTAAACTGGACGGTCCGCCGGAAATGTCAGAAAGCAAAAAGCGCAACAAGGAATAGCGCACATCTTCGGGTGTTAAATCGCGCCCGTCGTGAAATTTGACACCTTGGCGAATCGGAAATGTGTACGTGCGCCCGTCTTGGGAAATTAGCCCGTTTTCTTTAGTGGGAACTTGCGTAGATAATGACGGTAATAATTCGGTCAGCGAACTGCCGTTGAATTTCAGTAGCGTATCGTACACGTTAATGAGCATCCCGTGCGTAACGCCGTCGTAGGAAAAAACAGGATCTAGCGATTCCATTTCCCCTTTGTGCGCCACGATAAGCGTATCGGACGCGGTTTGCTTAGCGCACGCGCCAAACAATAAAACTGCACTTAACAAGATAAGTAATTTTTTCATCGTTTCCTCAAAATATAAGAGGCCCCCCGTTTGTTCTTCAGCCACGCGCGCGCAAAGGGGGCCGCATCATACGCACGCAAAACACCGTCCGCCGTTTCGGCGGCCGGGTCGGCCACTAAAATCTTTCCGTTTTCATACCCGCGAATAAGCACCAAATGGCCCTGTGTTTTTGGATGAGCGGCGTTAGGCAATTCGTTTTTATCATACGCAATACTTGCAACGACCAGCGAATTAGGCGTGCAAAATCGCGCCAATTCTTCCAACGAACTAAACCGCCGGAAATATACATCCAATCCTTGTTGCGATGCATACGCCGTATTAAAAAACCAATTTCCATAGACGTTTGCGGAACGGTCATAGACGCTTTGCAACACGCGCACAAGTGCTGTGCGCCGCCCGAGGGCATTGAGAGCCATACACACCGATGTCGGGCTGCAAATGCGGTTTTTATCGGGCGATTTTTGTTCTTTTTGTGAAATGGGCTCCACGGCGGCCACAAATTTACCCTGCGGCAAACGGGCGGCTTTTCTCTCACAGTAGGAAAACGGAGAACGCACCCCGCTAACGCCCAGCCCGCGAAGCGGCACCTCCCCCTCCATACGAAGCCGGAAACGGTAATAACGCATAGGAACGGATAAAACTAACTCGTCCACCCGCACGAGCCCCCAACTGTTTAGTTGGTCGGGGAAACTTTGCTGAAATGTTTCGGATAAAAGACCCAGTTTGAAAAACGGACTCCAGTTTTTTCCGTCGCCTACTTGCACTTCTGCCAGTAAACACCCGTCAAACAGCGGCCCTAAATTGACCGACAATACTAATGACGAAAACGCAAACGGCGCTTTTTGCACCCGGGAAGTTTCCGTGCGGATGCCGCCTTGTTCGGCACGCAAGGCCACGTCGGACGACGTATGAATGCGGTTAAAAACAGGAGAACAACTCAGCACGCTAATCATAAAAAAATCGGGGCACCCGGACTTGAACCGGGAACCTCCCGCTCCCAAAGCGGGCGCTCTACCACTTGAGCCATGCCCCGTTGGGTATATTGTAGCAAAAAAGAACAAAAAACACGTAGCGGCTTTGCTAGAAAACCAGGAGACTATCTATATCCCGTACAACAAGAGGCAGTAAATGCCCCTGCTTTATGCTCTTACAAACGCGCCCTGTTACATAACAGTTACATAAAAAAATGAAACTGCTGTATAGGAAAACCGATAATGATAATTCATTATGAAATGATTTTAATTACATAACAGTTACATAACCGTTAAGCCCAAAACGGAACATATTTGGCATGTTTACGGGATTTATTAGTCGGGTCGGCTAATTTAATTTTCTTATCCGCGATGGCATCGGCAATAATACGGGATATCATGGGATAATTTTTATCATCTATACGAAAACGTAAGCGCAACGATTGGTTAGTCATTTTTTCGCCGCTTTCAAACCGCAAACAACAATGTTGATAGCAGGCGCGTATCTTATCGGACTTCTCCATTTTTCTTAGCGGTAAAGGCTCATAAATAATCACTTTTACAAAAGTGCCACCGTCAATAAAATTGGGAGCTGGCAAATTATCATCTTCAACGGACTTAATAACTTTGTCCACACCGCTACCGCGCTCTTCACAAATATAACATCTGCGCATAAGATTGGCTAATTTTTCATTACGAGAACGCGGTTGGTTATCCATAAAACGTAATACATCAATTAAGGGCGCGCCCGGATTGGAAATTTCAATTCGGTTTTCAAAAATTTCAATCATGGGGGAGGTGCCTGTAATGGAAAAGTCCTGATGTATCAGAGCATTGGCAATCAATTCTCTTAATACAATCGACGGATATTTTTGAGAAGTCGTTCGCAACGCAGAAGAAATCTCCTCCGTTCTGTTGAGGGATAACAACTCCACAAAACTATTCAAACCGACAAATCCTGCCGCATAGCCCTTTTGCCCGATTTGTTCTTTAAGTGTATGGGTCCTGTCTTTCCCTTGATAAAGAATAACCCGGGCGGCTTTCCGCGCCAATGTAGGGAAATTTTCCAAATTCTTGGCAAAGAGAATTGCCCCCAAATTAGTAATTGCAAATCCGTTTTCCACCAAGGCCAATAAACCTTCTTGCAGCAATTTATCTTTCAACGTATCGACAGATTGCGGGATCGGCTGTTTGGTTAACTTAAAATAAGACTCATAATCAACCAAATTAAGCGCACGCTCCAAGGAAAGCGTCTCCGTAGCCAAACCCGTTTCAAAAGAACTGGCATTAAGTTTCGCCCACAGTTTACGCTCTTTTTCAGGGAAATCTTTTAATTTCTTTTTATAAGAACCGACCCGAATAAACTCTTCCCCATTGAAACGAACGGGCGTATAAGAGGTCGCCGGAATAACAAAAACAACTAACTTTTTACCCTGATAAAACACCGTCTCTACACTAAAATCTATTCTAGGAGACAATAGTTGCAACAACCAAGCCATCAAATCTTCGTTCCCATGTTTGGTTAGTTCCGGTTCAAAATCAGTTCCTACAGGAGTTCTATCCGCATCCCTTACTCCAAAAATAAGAAAACCATACGATTGGTCGCACAAACACGCAGCATTAGATAAAGCAGAAATATATTCTCCTATCTTCTCTTGCTCTGTATTATTTTCTTTGAACTCCAACCATTCTGCTTCACGCTGAGCAAGCAATTTTTCTAATTGGCTAATATTCATAATTGTTGTAATTAGGCCGGACTAATCCTTGATAAAAATTCGCTCTACCACTTGAGCCATGCCCCGTTGGGTATATTGTAGCAAAAAAGAACACAGAGCACCTAGTGTAAGCGTCCCTAATAAAAATACTTGACACATCAAAAAAAAAAACGATAATGTTTGTAGCCGTAAAAAAACGGCAAGGAGAAACAACATGAAAAACACAAAAGCATTTACGCTTATTGAGTTATTGGTAGTGGTGCTCATCATCGGCATACTTGCCGCGGTGGCACTACCGCAATATCAAAAAGCGGTGTTAAAATCACGCTATACACAATTAAAAACCTTGACACACGCCATCGCCAAAGCACAAGAAATATACTATCTGGCAAATAATGTATATAGTGCATCGTTTGATGAACTAGCCATAGATATTGGCGACACTCCGGATGAAACAGATGCAACCCAAAGAAATTTTGAATGGGGAGTTTGCCAACTTATATCCGGTAATTATATTAGTGTATCTTGTCAAAATACTAAAATCGGTATGGGTTATCAAGTTTATTATACCCATTCGCCACAATATCCCAACGAGCGTTTTTGTTGAGCTACGGGCGCCGACCTAACGACCAAACAACATCAAGTTTGTAAAACAGAAACCGGACAGGAAACAGCCGAATACGGTGATATTGGCAATTTTTGGAAGTATAAATAAGTAAACAGAACAATAACACCAAGCAGTTGGTAAAGATTCGCCTTCCGGTAAAATTCCTGACGGAATTTTCCTGCAGGCCGGGCTCGCGGTTTTTGCCTTTCGTGTTCGCCCGTGCGGCTCGCACTCAAACAAAAACATCGCTGCGCCTTTCAAGTCCTGTCGCAAGCAAAGCAGTTTGCTTGCTTGGGCATAAAAATTTAACCCTGCCGCAAGGGCAGGGTAAATTTTTGCGCCCACCAGGACTTGAACCTGGAACCCACCGATTATGAGTCGGTTGCTCTAACCAATTGAGCTATAGGCGCGCTCTATTACTATTATAACAAAATTCCACCACCCTCGCCGGAAATTGTACGCTCGGTATAAAATTTGCTAAAATACAGTTGTTACTCCGGGATGGTGTAATGGTAACACGGGTGCCTCTGGAGCATTAATTCTAGGTTCGAATCCTAGTCCCGGAAAAATTTAGACCTCGCATACGCGGGGCCTAAATTTTTCTCGTCGAAAAAATCGAATTTCCCGCACAATTTTATGCCCTAAAAACCGCCCTTTTTTACTGAACCACGCTCTTTTATACTTTCTCGTCGAGAAACTGAAAATTCTACTAACAAAAAATGTCAAAAACGGGAAAGTACTCGGCAGAAAAATGGCAGAAAAACTATAACAAATTTCCCGTGAAAAAAATTTGTATTCTATAAACTCTTTTCAAAGTTTAAAAAGGTCATGTCACAAATAGCGCAGTGAAGTTTGTATAGCATAGTAAAAGTAAAAATCCCTGCAAATGCGGGGATTTCTATTGATAAGTATATTAGAGAGAGTTGAATAAATAATTACTGTAACTTATATTTGGCTTTTAGATTTGTTTTAATTTCTTGTGCCCGAAAAGTTAGAGTATCATCATTAGAACAATGTATCACAAAATTAATTTTGGGTTCTGTTCCCACCACCACCACATTACTAACTACATAGCCGGCTTGTGTAGAAGTGTCTAATTGGCTAACAATATCAAATGTTTGATAGCCATTTTCTAAACAAACTTCAGCAGATCGTAATAGTGCATAATCATAAGCTTTTTTAGCAGATGTGTCAGCATCTCCATTAAAAGACACATCGTAAATCCCTTCTTGTAAGGGGACATCGAAATAGCCCATACCAGATGCTTTCTTTGCTCTTTGATAAGGGGTAGATGCGCACGCTCCCAAACAAATTACTAAACACAAAATATAAGGCAATTTTTTCATATATTCTCCTTTTGAGTTATTTTATCATATTGTTAGCTTAGTTCAAGGCCCCATAGAAACTTGAAACACTCGAAGATAGTAGTATCTGTATATGGCAGAAAAATCTTGTTTTGGGCTGACTCGGAAAAAGCACGGCAGAAAATTCGTACACGTCCCGCCGATAGGCCCACACTTGGTGGGCGCAAAAATTTACCCCTACCGCAAGGGCAGGAGTAAGTTTTTAATTTATCCGATTTGTTTTATTTCTCTTTTTCCGTTGCTATGCGCGGACGCGGACCGATAATAGATAAGACTTTAAGTGCAAGCACGTAATCTTCTTTTTCAGCATCTGAAAATTTTTCGTTCTTGGTTAAAATTTCAGCAATGCTTTGTCCATCCGCCGGTTTAATATCCGGGTCGGCGCCGGCACGCAACAGTTTTTTTACCATTCCCGGCGTACTAAATTGTGCCGCAATAGACAAAGCGGTATATCCGTCACGATCGGTCGCGTTAATAGGGGCTCCTGCCGCAATCAATTGTCCCAGCACGAGTTCGGACGCATTATACCGAGCCGCCACCATGAGAACCGTTTGCCCGATACTGTCGGTAACGGTAGTATCGGCCCCCTGCTTAATCAGTTGTCCAATCATTTCCGGCTCAGCGTGGTGTTGCACCGCATAAAAAAGTGCCGTTCGGCCCGATTTATCCCGTTCATTAAGATTATCGGCATGCCGAATCATCCGCAACACTTTTTGCTGTTCGGTTTCCTGTTCAAAAGAGCGCATCAGTTTGGTGGCTCCGCGCTCGTCGGCGGCGTTCGTTTTATAGCGGTAGTAAAACCCTCCGCCGAATAATAAAAAAACGGCTATTAAAAAAATAATAAAGTTTTTGTTCATATAATCGTATTGTAGCACTTTTTCGGCGCGCGCCTACACAATTTGATAGAATATAAGTAATTATTTATAAACGAGGTTTTTATATGGCTGAAAATACACAAGCCCAACACAACAATTCATTAGACGAAATTATCAAAGAGCGTTACGCCGAGGTGGACGAAATTCGCAATATGGGTATTACTCCTTATCCCAACCGCTGTGAAAAAACAATTTCTTGCGCGGGCGCTAAAAACTCCGACGAAAACACCGAAGTCGCCACTGCCGGACGTATTATCCAACTGCGTTTAATGGGTAAAGCCGCTTTTGCGCACTTGCGCGATTTTTCGGGCCGCGTACAACTCTATGTGGCTAAAGACCAACTGGGCGATGAGCCGTACCAATTTTTCAAAAAACATATCGCGGTGGGCGATTTTGTAGCCGTCAAAGGCCACATTTTTGTAACGAAAACGGGCGAAAAAACAATCAAAGTTACTTCGCTAACGCTACTTTCCAAAGCCATTCGCCCCATGCCGGAAAAATACCACGGTTTACAGGATACCGAAGTGCGTTTTCGCAAACGCCACTTAGATTTAATCGCTAACGAAGAAGTAAAAGAAATTTTTGTTAAACGCGCCAAAATTATTTCTTCTATCCGCAAAACGTTGGACGAAAAAGGGTTTTTGGAAGTGGAAACGCCGATTTTGAATCCGTCGTCGGGCGGTGCGATCGCGCGTCCGTTTGAGACGTACCACAATGCCTTAAAAATGCCGCTTTATATGCGTATTGCTTTGGAACTGCACCACAAACGCTTAATTGTGGGCGGGTTAGATAAGATTTACGAAATCGGACATATGTTTCGCAACGAAGGCATTGACACCACGCACAACCCGGAATTTACGATGATGGAATTGTACCAAGCGTACGGCGATGTCAATTCCATGGCTGATTTGTTTGATGAAATTTTGGGAAATGCCGCCAAAGCTATCGGCGTGGAACAAATCCATTTCCGCGGGTATGATGTAGATTTGCGCCCGCCGTTCAAACGCCTTTACATTCCGCAAGCGTGGCAAGAAAAATTCGGCCGCGATATTCACGAAGTATTAAACGGCCGCCAGTTTAACCGCGCCAAATTGGAAGAAGTCGCGCGCGAACAAGGGGTCAAATTTTCCGAAAACGATAGCGACTCTGCCATTTTTGACGAACTTTTTGAGGGCAAATTACTCGCCGATTATCATAATCCGGTTATCGCGCTAGACTACCCCACCGCCGTCAGCCCGTTTGCCAAAACCAAACCGGGAGACCCGGAACTGGTAGAACGGTTTGAAGTGTTTGTCAACGGGCAAGAACTCGGCAATGCTTATACCGAGTTAAATGACCCGGCCGACCAGTTGCAACGGTTAAAAGACCAAGCCGCCGCCAAGGCGATTGCCAAAGGCGAAGATGCCGAAAACGCTGACATTTTAGATGCTGACTATATTGAAGCGTTGGAAAGCGGTATGCCGCCCACCGGCGGAATGGGTATCGGTATTGACCGTATTGTTATGATGCTGACCGGACAAGATTCCATCCGTGAAATTATCTTGTTCCCGACGCTCAAAAAGTTAGAAGAAAATAAATAACAACTGTTGTTATATTTCGTTTTACGCAACGCCCTTAGGACGTCATCCTGAACTCGATTCAGGATCTCGTGGTGTCCTAAAGGTGTTTGCTTTTCCGGCCAACAATTTGCCACCTTTGGCAAATTCCTCGCAAATAATGTAGGTCGGACGTGAGTCCGACAATAGGTTTTCTGTTAGAAAACGTCGGATTTACATCCGACCTACACCACTGAACTCGATTCAGGATCTCGTAGTGTCCTAAGGGTGTTTGCTTTTCTGGGCAACAATTTGCCACCTTTGGCCAATCCCTCGCAAATAATGTAGGTCGGACGTGAGTCCGACAATAGGTTTTCTGTTAGAAAACGTCGGATTTACATCCGACCTACACCGCTTAATAGCGGGGTTTTTGGATTATAGCGCATCGGAAATTTTGTAAATTTGACAACTACCACTCGAACCTAACGTACAACCACCCGTAGTTTTGAAAACCCCCCCTTCTTTTTTACATAATTGGTTATATTTATCCGTTTTGTTGGTGGAAAAGGCCCAACAATTGACGCCCAAAGTTGGGTTATTGGCTCCCACTCCCAAATACATCGCGTATCCGTTTTGTAACGTCTGGGTATTTTCACACGAAACCCGTCCATTTGTAGTATCGGCAACACACCGCCCCCATGGATATGTACAAGTGGTTTTACCAGTGGACAAAGTGCACCCAGACAAATCTACAGACAATGCTTCCAAATCGGAAGTATATACTCCGTTTGCCATATGATATATTTGTTCTGCTTCATACAACGCTCTTGTAAGGGATTTAAGCGTACTATATCGGCTACGCATGACCGCCATTTCGTATTTAGGTAACGCCACCGCCGCCAGTATGCCGATGATGAGGACGACAACTAATAATTCAATAAGCGTAAAACCTCGGTAGTCATTGTAAAAATAAGTTGTCATCCCCGAAGGTCTTTGTCGGGGATCTTCCACGTCCCTTGTAAAACAAGGTTGTTTCTCCTCTTGCCCTAACAACAACGGATGAGGAAGATCCCGGCCTACAAATTGCCGG
>Ga0247610_10003158_pt1 | contig 18351 bp, 45 predicted proteins | sample 174DNAGHGhighgp2_FD_193483 | JGI IMG/M metagenome (GOLD analysis project Ga0247610, IMG submission 193483) | Sheep rumen microbial communities from Palmerston North, Manawatu-Wanganui, New Zealand - 1742 DNA GHGhigh gp2 | ecosystem: Host-associated > Mammals > Digestive system > Stomach > Rumen... | reverse complement strand
AACAAAAGGCCACATTACTGGCATTTCAATTATCGTGTTAATCGTGTTCTTCCTCTTCACAATTGGAGCGTGGGTTGAGGAATGTGACAAGTCTAAAATCTATGTGAATCAGATGCCATTCACTGGTGAGTTCAAGGTATGGTCTGAGGGCGGTATGCAGTGGCAGCTTTGGGGCAACGTCCACGAGTATTCCAAGACAAATCAGGTTGAGTTCACAGGCGTTGAGAAGGATAGCACTGGCTATGTAGCCGTTGGTGAGAATCATGGCGCTACAATCACGTTCAACGATAAGGGTCGTGGCTTCATTATCGGTTCTCTTCGTGTTGTTCTGCCTACTGACTTTGCTCATATGGCGAAGATTCAGCAAGAGTTCGGTTCTGAGAGTGCTCTGATTAGTACGCTTATCAAGCCTACGCTTTACAAGGTAGTTATCTCTTGTGGCCCGCTGATGTCATCACTAGAGTCTGTGTCTGAAACACGTACCGACCTCATTCAGTATATCACTGACCAGTTGAATGATGGTGTGTATAAGACTAAGATTAACAAGATTAAGGTAACTAATGAGCTGACTGGCGATACTGAAACAATTGCAAAGGCTGAGATTCTTGTTGATAGGGATGGTAATTATCTACGTCAGGAGAAAAGCCCTTTCAAGCAGTATGGCATCACGTGTAACCTTGTGTCAATCACAGACATCAAGTATGATGGTGCAACCCAGCAACAGATTGACGCACAGAAAAATGCAAACCTTGCAGTTATCACATCAAAAACTAAGTCTCTTGAGGCAATTCAGCAGACCGTTCTTGTGACTGAAAAAGGTAAACAGCAAGCTGAGGCTGCAAAGTGGGAGCAAGAGAAGATTAAAGCCAAGGAGGTGACGAAAGCCCAACAGGAGTACGAGGTTGCAAAACTTGAGGCAATGAGAGCCGAAGAGGTTGCACGTAAGGTTCGAGCTGAAGGTGAAGCAAAGGCAGCAGCAAACCGAGCATTGGTATCAGCTGGTGCTACGCCTGAGCAAGTTCTACAGATGCGCAAGGAAACTATGATTGGTATTGCTCACGAATTGGCACAGTCAAATATCGAGTGGGTTCCGAAAATTATCGTCAATGGAAATGGCACAAATGGTTCAGACCCAATGCAGACAGTTGGCTTGAATATGCTTATGCAGACCATCGAGCGAATGAACAATATGAGTTGGGGAAAGGGCAACTAAGCCAACTATTAACATACTTTAACGTGGGAAATTTCTCTTTCCCACGTTTTTTTTGTATATTTGTATAGTAAACTATAAACTATTCAATTATATGAGAAAATTTACAATTTATGCCATTTTGTTGGTTTTCGCTGCAATCAATATCTTTGGCTCTTGTGAGGAAGATGCTGAGAAGAGAAACGAGCGATACAAAAAGGCTAAACGCTATTTTACGAGGTACGTGATATATGACAATATCGACTCTACTTATACCGACATTTCAGTGTATGTTGGTGTAGTGGACGGACACAAATACAGATACCATCTATTCAATGGCAAAAACAAAAGCCAGATGGAGGTTGAGCACGTTACAGAAGAATGCCAAACTTGTAAGAAACTAGAGGAAAAATGACTTGCACTAATCTAACAGCAGAAGAGAAGAAGTTTTTACACAAGTGCATTTTGAGGTTACACAAGGAAAGAGGAAATCTTGTTACCCTTAGATGTTATGATAATTACAGCCAAGGCAACTTTATGGAAGATGCGTGTGATTCTCAGCAAGTACACGAATATCTAATTGGGCCACTTTGGAGCATCTACAAGATTAATTATTACCAAAACGAAGGCGGACACACAGGTGAAATAAAAGCTTCTTTATTCTATCTTGGAATTATAGACTTCATATACGACAGCAAATATCCAGTATTCAAAAGAATAAGTGCAGAAATTGCTCGTAATGAGTTTGAATATATTGACGATGCAATAACAGATATACTTGCAGAATACCCAAAGGAGCTTACAGAAGAGTTGAAAAAGGAAATAAATGATGCTTTCTCAAAATATCGTCATTTGTTGAGATATGAGTATATAAACATTCCAGCTAAAATTAAAGCCAAATTTGATTGATATGTGCGTATTTTGCGATAAGATTGAAAAAAGCCGAATAGTTCTTGAAACTGCTGAGTGGATTGCTTTTTATGATTTATTCCCTGTTTCTAAAGGCCATATCTTGCTAGTGCCAAAAGAACATTACAGCACTTTCTTTGATTTGCCTGATAGACTTAAGGAATCTCTTTTATTTAGAATTAATGACGTTAAGACAATATTAGACAACGAGTTTCACCCAGATGGGTACAATATAGGCTGCAATTGTGGAGAAGCCGCAGGACAGTCTGTAATGCACTTTCACCTTCACATTATACCCAGGTATAAAGGTGACGTTGAAAATCCTCGTGGCGGAATAAGAGGTTGCATACCATCAAAAATGAACTATGAATAATACGGACAGAGCCAAAGGTATCACAATAGTTGATATTATAGCATTAGCATTATTAGCTTGCCTTTATGCTTTTGCATATGGGGCTGGTTTTTTTGATAAATAAATAATCATTATGAAAAAGGATATACCACTAATCTCCCAGCTTCTTAAAGCTATCATTGTCGATGACTATGCATCTGCAATAGAGATAGTCACAAGTGACAAGTTCAATCCAAACGAGACAAACGAATCTTGGCATGCGCCAGTTCTTTCTGCTATTGTGTGCGTATTGTCAACAACCGAAAAGGCGTTAGACGAAAAAAACCTTAAGGAAATTCTTAAGGAGATTGTCAAGAACGAAAAGTTTAACCCAAACATTCTTGACACTGAGGGCGAGACTGTTCTTATGCACATTGCAAGGCATCCTGGCTTCAATTGGCTTGTACCATTCATTATGAACACAGGCAAGGTTGATGTTAGCATTAAAAACTTTATGCATCGTGATGTAATAACTATTGCAGAGAACGCTGGTAACACTGTATTATGCGATATTCTTTTGCCTCTTAAAGCACAAGGTCACAAAGGTCAGCCTAAGAAAAGAGCAGGAATTAAAAAGGTAGCAAAGGTTACTACTATGACATTTTCTTCTGAATCAAATGATAACATAATTTCTAGAATAGAAAATGCATTTGATAAAGATGTAAAGAATAACCCTGCTTCTCTTTACAACCTTCTTTCTTGTTTCTTCAAAGGAGATTACTCTACTTGCATCCAAATTGTAAGAGACCCTAACTTTAACCCTAACGAGTGTGATAGATGGGAAGAGCCAGCACTTTCTTCTCTGATATATTACTCACAAGATGCTAAAGTTAACTATGACGAGGAAATGTTCAAGAAGATTGTTGAGATTATCATTGCCAATCATAGATTTAACGTTAATGCCCTTGACGCTGATTGCAACACTGTGTTGATGGTTGCTATGGGCTTCCCAAGGCTTCATTGGCTTGCTGAAATGCTGTTCAATATTCAGTCTGCAAGGCTTGATGTTATGAATGATAGTGGAGAAACCATAAGGCAGATTGCTGAGAATTGTGGCAATGGCGAGTTTTATAACCACCTTGTAAGAAAGTCATTTGAGACGGCAGATGTGGTAAATTAACAATATTTAACTCGAAATATTTGCAAAACACAAAAAAAATTATTATCTTCGAAATAAAAAAATTATGACAAATAAATTATTTGAATACATTATTCAGAATGGCGAAATGTCTGAAAAGAAAAGCGTTATCGACTTTTTTAGTAAGAAAGATAAGGTATACACAAAGAAAGTAGCTGTTCCTGGAGATAAAATTGTGGTTAACAACTGCAAAGTCAAGTTCCTCTCCATCACTAGTAATAGTGGTAATTTCGATGATGTGTCAATGCACGATATTCGTATTAACCTCAAAAACCCATTTGGAATGTGGGTGAATGTATACGCATCATCATTGCCAGATTACCAAATGGAAGAGATTGTTAAACGACTCAACATTAAGTAATTATGGGTTTTGAAGAACAGATTGGTAGTGCTCTTGGCATTCTATTCTTCGCCGGTGTTATCATTGGATTCCTTCTATTGTGTTTTTCATACTTAAGCGATTATTTCAATGAGTATAATACCAAGAAAGACGAAGAGGATAGAAGAAAAAAGTTGGCAGAGGAAAAAGACAGAGAGATTATGGCTCAGACTAAACACCATACCATAGATTGTACTGATGAAATGGTGAGAAGGCTAAGAGAAGAAAAAAAGAGAAATAATTCCGACTTTGATGTGGATTTCAATATAAATCTATCTGGGTCGGTTGTTAAAACAGAAGTTGTATATGCAGAATGATTATATATTGATGTCTTGGGATAGCATTTGCCAAAACCATATTTGGTATGAGACAGAAATAGTAGAACAGAATGTTGCTACTAGCCAAAGAGTAAACAATAACGTATTTGATTCGTCTCTTGAAATTGCTATTCTAGGTTTATTGATATACAATATCATTGTTATAATATTTCTATCAATCAGAAATGAAAAAGTGCTACATAGGAAGAATAAGATTGTCGAGAAAAGACAGTAAGGAATGGGGCGGCAATCCTCCTTTTATGTATGTTACAAAAGGAACAGACAGAGCCAATATAAACCAGGCTATAATGTTTGGTGAAAAGGAAGAATGTATAGAAGAATTAAAAAAGAGTTTTAAAGCCCATAGGCATCTTCCTTCCAGTAAAATGGAGATTATGACATTATCAATAAAGGTTGACAATATAGAAGAACTATAATATGGCAGTTATTAAATCAGTTAAAGCAATAGAATGCCTCATACCAAAGCAAAATACATTGGCGTTTATGAGTATGATAACTCACACCCCAGAAAAGGCGCTGCATTCTATGGCTGTTTATGCGGTTGATGTTGACAATCGAACTGACAAAGTAGAAAAATTGTACAGAGTGGCATTTTCTTTGTTTGCAGCACCTGGTTCTTCATATTTGTTTATTCGTGATGCGGGTAGTGAACTAACATCAGGCACTCCTTTTATTAAAGCTAATGTAAAAGAAGGTGAAATCGCTAAACCAGAAGATTGGGATTTTAAAATTGATGAAATAGGACTGTATGCCGAGACAGGCTTATTTGGACGCAAAAGAATCTATTTTGTAACAAGCCACCTTGATGCTAAAGACATAAAGGCTGGATTGAAAAAGAGAAATGATAAAAAAACTGTAGTTGTAGAAACTGTTTACGTATGAATTTTTGGATTTTTTTTACGCTATATATTGTTATAGCACTGGTTGTTTTTGGTGTTGCCTTGTATAAAGACGATGGTAGTAATGATGAAGGGTTTCTGTTTATGGTTGCTATATTTTGGCCAATCCTTCTCGTTATATTAATTGCAGCTTCTCCATTCATTTTTGTAAGAATGTTTGCACTTAAACTAAAAAAAATGAAGAAATTAAAGAGGATGAATTTATACAATTTAGATAAAAAATGCTAGGATGGAATATAACGTTGGAGCACTTTTAACTACTTGTATACTGCTTATTATTGCATTTATAGCAATGCTAGTTGAATTATGCAGTATTATAGCTAGTAAAAAGTTAGAAAACGAATACAAAAAAATAGCGGTAAAAATTCTTCCAGGAAAATTAAATTCATTCTTTGGATATAATGGAAGAGTATTCTCAATAGAATCATCTGACCGTTATGAAAGCAATGGCAAAATTAGCGATATAAAAGTTTTAGTAGATGCCTTTAAAGTATTAGACGAAAAACTATATCTCTCTAGAAATTTCCAATGTACACCTCATGTCGGGCATTATAGAATGGATAAGTTATATGAAGAAATGTGTCTTTTCGCCAGACAACCTGATAACAGAGGAAAATTTGTAATATATAACAAACTTACCAGAAGTTATAATAAGCCTGCTGCTTTTAAACTTAATTCTTCTGATAAGCATCAATATTATTTGATAACACTTTAAAATATTAAATATGGTAGCACGTAAAGCAATTGTAGCATTAATCAATGGATGTATTCATATCGACCCAGTGGACGTACCTCGTGTTGATATGGAGAAGATTCAAGCAGAAGCTATTAAGGCATTAGGAAAGCCTGTAAAAGTAGTTGTATCACCTATCAATGAGTGGATGCCCGAATCAGGAACACATGCTATTATGGACGAAGCAATGAAGAAATTCTTGCCGCCTACACTGCCTAATCCAAAGAACGTGATGAACTGTGTGCAGCCAAGCAGAAATGCACGTAGAGTAGCAAAGAAGAAACAGAAATATGGAAAACGTTACTTCTAAAAGCCTCAGTGAAATAAAGTTTACAGACCTCAATAATTATCTGACTAATAACTCTTGTTTTGGATTTACTGCCAGTAGGAGGAAAAGAGTAATAATATACTCGTTTAGAAGATATTATATAGGCCTAGGGTTGTCATTGAAAGTTATGGTAGACAGACAAACAAAAAACGTTATATCAGTAATGAATAATGGAAACGTCTATAATACATTCGAAGACGTTAAAAAACTAGTAGATAAATGACACAAGATGAAACGAAAAAATTTTTTAGGTTTTTAAAAGAACTAGGGCTATATAGACAGTTTATTCAATACGAGGAACTTAAAAAACTAGATATGAGCAAGACTTTCAAATAGTTCTTGCTTTTTTTTGCTTAAATTAGTGAGTGTTAAACTCAGTTAATTACTTCTATTTTTCGTTATTTTTTTGTATATTTGTACTACAACTAATAATATGTAATTATGGTAACTTTAGTAAGAAATAAACTAACCATCATACCAAACGCATACTCAGAAGAAGAGTATAACAAGCAAATAAACTATGTGGCAGCATATTGCTCTGCAATGGAAGATGGGGTGCAGAAAAATATCTGTTTCACAAAGATTTCCCCAAAGCCAATAGGCTTCGAGCCAGGTTCAAAAGAAGAGGATGATTGGATGCTACAAAATTGGGGAACTAGGTTTAAGGCACTTAATGCTTGTTGGGTAGCAGATGATGAAATGATATATGATACATTTTGGAATCCATCAATTCCAATCATATTCAAAATAATTAAACAATTCCCAGAAATCGACTTTAGATTTACATTCGCAAGCAAAAGAATAGGAACTAAAACAGGACAGATAGATGCTTCAGGAGGAAAAATAGTTTCATTCGAAAGATTCGAAAACTATTCAAAAAAAGCATACGATACAGCATTTGAACTTATGCCTCATTTAAGGGCGTTGTATACGCTTAATATGACTACAGGCACATATGACTACGACACGTCAGATTTCAAGGCTCAAATCGCTCAGAATGGTTTCTATAAAGAATCTGATGGAACAGTGCTAATAGGCTGTGATGACAAGAATAAACCACTGTTCGATAGTGTAAATGACCTCCCATTTTAAAGCATTCCGTACACCGGCGGTATATACCTTTTTTTTATAACCTACTGATAATCAGTGAATTATAACTGCTTGATTATCAGATAGTTACAGATACGAAAAAATATAACAAAAATGGGTAAAAAATGCCGATTTTAGTGTGTATTCACTTTGAAATTTTATCGAATTATGAGAATTAGAGATTATAAATTTAAGCGAAAGGAAGATAAGGTAGTATTCAAGGCACTAATGAGGTGTTTGAAAGAATCAAAAAGACTAATCTTATCTACTAAGATTGTAGATAGAAAGAGGCATTCTTCCCCTGGGTTTGAAGAGATAATACGTAAGTGTTACGCATCAAGGGAAAGTCACCCAGGAGAGAATTTTCAAACAAATATATGCTATTGGCCTGATGATTGCGGTGGGTTGCTCACTTGTACATTTTGGAGGCTATTATATATTTCAATGATAATAAATGGCATTAATTTAAAGATAAAAGAATTAGGCACAAGGTTAAATGAATTGCATACACAAATATGCAGTAACCCAAAAGGTTCATTTATAACTTGCAGTAGTGATATTGCTGCTTTTCAAGATGATATTGTAAATGCTTTAATCAAATGCGGAATTGAAGAGGACAAAGCCATTATTAAGGCAAATACTATAATACTGTTAAGCAGAGCAGTTGAAAACGATATTCCTTTTTAAAATGAAAAAGTACGAAAAGTGGTTTACTAAAAAAGAGTCAGACTCTATAATTGTTCCTTTGTTGTTAAGGTCAATGAAGGACACCGGGTTTAATCCAAAACATTCTATTGAATGGGTTGTAAAAGGTTGTATGCGTTCAAGGGCAGAACATGATTCTGAGTCTTTATATGTAAACGTATCATATTGGCCTAAAGATATAGAATTATGGGCAAACTCTTATTCTGCCCTATTTGTGGCTAGAATTATCAATTTGAATTCGTTCAAGAAATCACATTTAGATGATTCTTTTGTAAGTAACTTTCTACAATATGTTGGCTGCTTCGATGTGAATCATACCAGCGCATTCAAAGAGGTATATTTAGCAATTAAGAAACTAATGGGCTTAACACCTTTAAAGTCAGAAAAGTTCAAAGAATTGCTAGATTATTATGGTAAATATATTAATTTGGAAGCTCTTGATAAAGACCCTATAACACCTTGTCAATTATGATGGGAATACTAAAAAAATTAAATACAGCTATTACTGTTGTTACGACTGTGTACGCAGTAACAAAGTTCATGTACGACACCTTTAAGAAATACGAAGAAAAACATGGTAAACATAAGAAGCAAAAAATTGTCGCAAAAGGAACTTCACGAAAGAAGAAGGAGAACTTGTCTAGAGACTTTCAAGAAATTTAAAAGGTTCTTGAAAGACAATGGACAATATCATAATGTAATGACATATTTATTTCCTCCTGATAGACCTTTTGATGAATTTATAGAAAGTTGGATTAAAGAAGGGTGTTCAAAAGATTTATTAAATAGGACTGAAACACTGGGGCCAACATATAAAGAAAGAGGATATGAATATTGGCTTGCAAGAATAGCAAAAGTAGCAGCAGATTGGAATGAAGAATGTTACTCACTTTTTGGGGAAATGATTTAACTCTATTTAACTAAAAAAATTTTTGTTTGATTATTTTTTTCTGTATATTTGCATTGTTTAATTTTAATTCGTAAAAGAAATATGGCATCATTCATCGTAAGAGACACTAACCCTCAGTATGGAGGCCAGTGCTATTTCGTTGGCACTCGTAAGATTAAAGACCCTCATGGTCGTGATTGTGAAGCCGCTGACTTCGGAGGAAAAGATAACGCAAAACGCTTCTCTTCTCGTAGCAATGCACAGGGTCAAGCAGACCATCTGAATAAGGTCGCTGGTAACAAGCAGTTCGTTGTTGAGGAACTCAGCATCTACGGACAGCAGTATGGACAGCGCAGAACCAATGGTTTTGCTGGTTATGGTACTCTCCCTCATGGACGTATGGAGCAGCCTGCTGCACATGGTGGATTCCGTTGGGAAGAGGAAGATGGAGGCTACAATGGCTTCTAATTTGAAGGGATTTTAGATTTTTTTAACGTGGGATATTTCTTTATCTCACGTTTTTTTTGTATATTTGCTATATAATATAACATTAAATGAACAATATGATTATTTTTTTAATTGTACTTTTGTCAATTTCGTTTATGTTTCTGATTAGTGATGATGATACAAAAAATACCATCTTGCTTAACGATATAAACGTTGGTGATAAGATTAGTATAAAAGGCCAGATGTTTACCGTAAAGGCTTATTCAACAGAAGGCAATATGGAAATAGTAGACACAAATGGAAAGCAAGTGTCATATATCATCAAAATTGACGATAACACAAAACTTACTTCTCATAGTGTTGATGGCATCAGAAAATATATTTCAATTGATAATTTTGAAGGTACTGTAGGAGGTGAGTATTTAAATAAGTTTAAATTCAAATGATATGAACCTTCCTGAGAAAACATTACTAGAATCAGAACAAGATTATCTTAACTGGATAAAATATAACATCAAGGAAAGAAACTATGATGTTGCTTTTACTGATGACCCTGAAACATTCCCATGCGTGGCAATCCTAATGGTTGATGAAAACGATTGTGGCTATGGCGAATCAAGTTCAGGCATGGCATACAGCACATTCATTTACGAAGAAGATTTTAAAAATGATTAATATATGAAAAAACCTTTTACACAATCGAACTATGGCTGGAACCTTGATGGGTTGATAAGCTGTATTAAAGATAATAAACTTAAGAGTGAAATAATCTTTTCAACTCCAACTTCTGCAATTGTGCGTGTTGTATCTTATAACGAATCTGAGATACTAGGAGCAGAAAGTACGTGGTGTATTTCGCAGCATAGAGTATCTTGGGAACAATATGTTATAAAGACCAATGGAATCCAATTGTTCTTTTACTGTTTCAAGAATCCAGTATATAAAGACAATAGTATGTATGGAGCAACATTCCAAGTTGAAGGAGAAAAAGTAAAAGTTTATTGTGGATTCACAAGAGAAAACAATCCTATGGGAAAGGCTATGGGTTATAAAACAGACAAAGATGCAATAGTTTCTATGATGTTTAATAACTTTGGGACAGGAGCCTTTGAAGAACTAGGTGATATTATCTACGAAATTTACACTAAGGAACACGGTACTACTGCGGAGCATAAAGTAACTGAGGATGAAGTAGGCAAAGCAATTGATTTGGGAAGAGTTGAAATTCCTTATTACGTACCAGAAAATGTATTTGAAGATTATGATGATGACTACTATTGGGATTAGTAATATGAAGATATTATTCCCAATTGTGGGATTCTTCTTTCTTTCAATTATGATTTTACTTATAGCTTCAATGCCACATGACTATGATGGACGATAATATTGTTTATTTTAAAATATGTTACCCCAATTCAATTATAATGTTCTATCACGATTTAAAGAATGATAGACTTGACGGGGTAATTGAAGAATGTAAGTCTGATGACAAACTTATTATTAGAAAGCATCCATCAGATTCTTGCTATGATAATGTAGTTAACAACTCCCTAGCTATGGCTATGATAAAAAAAGCCAAGAAAATTAGTAGAGAGGAATATGATACTGCATATACTGTTGTTGAGGCTATGTTGACTAATGAATGGCTAATGGCTGACAACGACTACAGAGGAAGTGTAGAAAAAGTTGTAACTGAAACTGTTTACGTATGAAGTTTGGAGAACTTAAAACCGGAGATACCATATATTGTATTATGGTAAAAAACTCTGAGATTGTAGATAGTCAGATTAAAACCAAAATAGTTGCAGATGTGTACAAATACAAAGATACAAATAGTATTGAAGTACACTTGTCTGACGATACTATGATTATACCAGGGCAAGAAGAAGAATATGTTATCAGAGGTCTTGGAACAATGACTAATATTCTAGAGCCATTTAATTTCACCATTTATGCTACATCACAAAGTGGGTGTCAGAAAGTAATAGAAAAACTTGTTTCGACAAAAATCACTCAATTGAGTGAAGACTACAAAAAGATAAATGTGCAAATGGCTAGACTTTGCTTGATGAGTTCTGTGGCAAGAGAAATTGAGAGTAAGTCATCAGTAGTATTAGAGCCAGTTTATGCTGATTAGTTATGTGGTACAGTTGGGATTTACATTTTAAGAAGGTGAAACACTGGAAAGAAATATTTTGGGATTTATATCACGCAATTGGTGATAAAGAATATAGGCTAGAAAATCCCATCCACACTAAGATTAAGATTGCTCCTTGTACTTATGTGGAATATAGAATAGCCACCATTGTAGCTAAGAAGGGAATAGCAGGAGAACACGTTAAATTCAACCTCGAAAACGAACAAACTGGAGAGTCTTACTCAGTTGACGTATATCCTGCATTTGAACTAAAATCAAATAGCGAAATGGTTAACGAAACCGTGATATTCGAAATGCTTTTGAAACAACTCAAAGACAATGGCATTATGGAAGATAAAACGATGGTTGTGGCTGAAACAGTAGTGGTGTAAAGGCAGCAAATACGCTGCTTTTATGCCCTTTTAACATTTTTTAACGTGAAATATTTGCAAATGTCGAGATAATTTCTTATCTTTGTGCCAAAGAATAAAAAAAATGAAAGTTAAGTATAAGGAATTACCATTCAAATTTATTGATTTATTACCGTTTATCATAATACTAGCAGCGTTTAGCGTTTTAATATATGTGATTGCTCTTGTAACGGTAACTAAAAACGATGTTATACTCAACGACAATTATAGGGGTACTAAAATATTAGTGAAGCATTATAAGCCATTCAATAGGGATTCTATATATCTTGCATATCCCAAACCAGTAACAAATGTTATGAAAATTACTGAGGTAAAAGACAGGAAGCACTTAGTTGTCAAGTTCGATAATGGAGAAAGATGGTGTGTTAGGGTTACTAATGCTGATGGATATAAAGTTGGTCAAACAATAAAATCAATAAAAGAATATTATCCAAAAGAGAAGAGCATAATTGTAGGACAAGAACATACAAGATGGCTGGAGAAACTAAAGTAAAAGAAACGTTCAAAATAGTTAAATATTTCAAAGGTAAAGGTATTTCAATATTAGACAACTATGATACTGAGGAAAGAGCCAATGAAGTATGCGACTATATGAACGAAAAGATAAAACAGATAACACAAGCTGTTAAATTCAAAGTTGAAAAAATATAATTATGGCTAAAACATTTGGTGAATTGAAAGTAGGTGATACTATATATTGGATGTCTGTTCATACTATAAACGCTGGCACGAAAAAAGGAAATTGTGCTATGGCATATAAGAAGTTGAAAAGGGAAGTCTCAATAGAGTCGTATCCGGCAATGTCTAATATTGGAGAATTTAAGGTGTCTAAAGTTGAAGAACCTACAGTAACACATTTTGGTCCGGCCAAAGGAATTCAGACTGTAATATTGCATTACGATAATGGGGTGTATCATACATATAAGGTTTTAGACAAGACAAGCACTACAGAAGTTAGGTACTTTTCACCCAACAACTTTCATATCTATTCAACCAACAAAACAGATATTATTCTTAAGGCAAGGGAAATAATCCAGGCTTTAATGGAGGTTAATAGAAACAATATGATTGAAAGAGATAAGTGTTATAAGGAAATGCTTTTAAAATTAAATAATGGTTTATGAAAAAGAAGTTTTCAATTGATTTTTTGCTCACATTAATTGGAGCAATATACATTTTATTCTCTATTTTCCCATTGATTAAGTCTTTGTTTTCTTCTAGAAGCAATGTGACTTATGGAAATAAAGAAGAGTGGGTTGAAGTTCCATTAATCGCAGGAGAATAGTGTTATGAGTAACTTTGGATTTACCATTGTTGGCATTATATTCACAATAGGATATTTTGTCACAGGAGTACCTTTGAGGATATATTATTATTCTCACGAGCCATCATATAGATATTACACTAGTTTGGCAATAGTAAAACTCGCAATAGAAGAGACGGCTAGGAACGCTGTTTACAATGCTAAGTTTATGCTACCAATAATGTTCATAATAGATATTATAATATTATGCTTAAAATAATTAAAAAGATATACACAGTCCTAGTGTTGATTAAAAATGTTATCTTTAGAAAAAAGCATTATACACTGAGGTTTGTTGCTGAACATGACAGCGTTATAAAACGTTGGTATTACGATTTCAAACATTGGGGATTCTCTCACGATAATCTGGAAATGGTTGCAGGAGCAGATAAACTATGCGAACTTTACTCAGATGGTGAAGATGAAGTAACTGTTGAAATCGTGGCAAGTAAACACGTATGCGCTGAATACGCTGCTGACTATGATTTCTATGAAGGATTGAAACAAGAAGGCAAAGGTATAGACAAGTATTTATACGGTAGGACATATCAAAACGTTAAGTCAGACCCAACTGGTAAGTTAATTATCAGCACAATGTGGATTTGTCCTGTTACTTTATTTGTCCTTGGAAGATACCCAAATTGTTTATACGTAAAAAAGCATGTATGTAGGAGAAACAAAATATAAATGGGGTTATAAGTACCAGGAAGAGTATAGGAAAATAGCACTTCGTTTTTTAAAAGAAACCGGCTTGATTAATTATTGGCGCAAATACATTTCAGAAAATGGATATGTCTCAAAGTGTGATGGCTGTGTCGAAAGACTTACCGCATCTAACTGGTATGAAGTAGAATACATTGATAGGGTATTTGGTAGAACATCAATAACTAAATTTCTCAAAAAAGACTGTGGTTTTGAAATAAAATACTATAGTATATCTGATTTGTTCAGAACTTATCTTAGAAAAAATCATACAGATGAATACACTTGTATATGTGGTAGCTATGTAGCACCTTGGATATTGGAGGCGATAATAAAAGCAGGTACATTTAAAATAATAGAATTTCAAAAATATATCAACAAATGAAAAAGAAAGTTGAAGATAACCGTTTGTATGTGGTAAACTTTTTTGCTACACCACTGATAAACTACACAGAGTTGATTACTTTGCAGGCTAATGAGAATTCAAGCCCAGTGTATGACCCCAAAAAATAATTAAGCAAATGAAAGCATTCTTTGATGAATTGCATGACAATTATGATATTCTTAATTTGTCATATGAAGATTTGATAGAACTTAATAAGGTTCTCGATTCTTGTCAATTACCACAGAAAAGAAACTTTTATAGTCTTAAAAAAGACATAGAAAAGCATATTGCTAGCAGAAGATTACCAAAAAAGAAGTAAACAATGGCAAATATAACAATTGAAATACCGGATGTTTTACGTGATGATTTTATTAAAGCAACAAGTAGCATCCAAGACAAATATTATGTGATGCAGGCATCTGAAAGCAAGCCTGAAATAAAACAGCAACATCTTGAAAAATTTATGGCTGTAACTAACATATTAGGCATTCTTGAAAATGGGTCTAACTAGAGAACAAATAGAACATTTCGAATATTGGTGGAAGAAGAATGGGGATATGGATAATCCCTGGCGGCACCTATCAAAATCACGCAAATGGCTTAAGAAACAAGTCCACAAGTATATGCGCATTAAGAATAAGCACATTGACGAGGACGATATAGGCTATAAGCAAGGTAGAAAACCCTATTGTGGATGGGAATATTAATTTAAAAAATAAAACAAGATGAAAAGATTATTAATCGCTTTGGCCACTATTATGATTATGGCGGTTACGTGCGAAGCACAGGGCTTTGGACATAGAAATCATTTTAGAAACGTTTATACAAACGTTGAAACTCTGGCACTTCAAAACGCACCTACTCCATTCCCAACTGAGAATGGCGACTATCTTGTAGAACTCCCCAAAGAGTCAAAACTGGTTATTGCATTTAACACAAATAAAACAAAGGCAATTGTCCTCGATAATGGATATATGTTTGGCAGACGAATGGAATTCAATGTCAAGGACGATGAAGCAAGACTAGTTCTATTCTTTAAGGATGAACACGTTTATTGCGGATATATCTATGACAAAAAAACAAAGGCAGGTAAATACTTTGAGGCAATCAACCAGACAGAGAAAGACAAACTGACTGAAAGGCTTCCATTCTTGAAAAGGATGCCTACCTTTACAATTGAGTAATGAATACCAGAGAAAAAAAAGCAGTAAAAAGACTTCTTAAAGAACTTGGTTTATTCCATATATGGATTAAGAACAGAAAGTTCTATGGCAGGAATAACTTCAACCTGCAACTTTTTTGGCAATTACCAAACAACTTCGCCCGATTTATTGACGAATCATTTACTTGGAGTTACACAAAAGAAGAATGGTTGTGGGAAGAACTTTACGATAATACATATTGTCAAGACTTAACACCAAGCGAAATACTTCGCCATAATTATATGGTGGAAGAATTAAAAGAAATCTGCAAGAGACATTTGTGAATTAGGATAATTTAACACGGAATATTTGTTTATTCTGTGTTTTTTTATTATCTTTGGGGGGTAAAGTATTAAATTAAAGTATTAAATTATGGATATTAAGCACATACAAACAAAGAATGGTGTATTCTTCAAGGTTGAAGATGAACTTGAAATAACGTTGGAAAACGATTATATTTCCTCTGCCCATACAGAGTTTGATAATCAACCGCCAGAATGGCTTATGAACGCATTTAACAGACCTCAGAAGCATTATATCTACTTCTGCAGCTTCTGCACTAATAGACTTGTTAGACGTAAGGGATATGGCAGAAAACTTCTGCAAGACGTTAAGAGATACTACGAGGGCTGCGTTGTATATTTAGAAGTAAGCTCTTTGGGGGAAATGTCAAATACACAACTGATTGAGTTCTACGCCTCAGAAGGGTTTAAACTAATTGAACATGATGACTATCTATATAAAGATTATCCAGTAATGGCTATTGAATTATAACGATATGAACACATTTAAAGACTTAATAGAAAGCGCAAGGCAAAATACGTATGGTGAAGTACATACTCCATTATACATTGTATCAAAAAGTACAGGTAAAATAACAACAGTTAATATATCGCGTCCATTAAATACGGTACCAGTATATTTTGCAGGAGGAAAGGATTTCCATATGGACAAAAATACAGACGTAACAGTTCTTGAAAGAGTTATATATACAGGATTCTACAAGAATAAAAAAATTGTAACGGATTATCTGTATATTAATAAAGAAGATGCAAAAACAAAAGCGCTGGAAATTCTTAATAAAAAAAGACAAAAGATTTTTGACGAGATATTAAACATAACATTGATGTAGTATGAAACAAAAATATAAAAAAATACTCATTGTAGACTTATGCTCTAGAACTCCATATAGGGTAAAAGTATCTTTGATACATAAAGGAGAAATACTCATTGGCACTCTAGATGCCGTATACCCTACTGATGACAGAGTTATTGTTGATAACCTCAGTAAAGCTATAGCCCCAATAGATGTAAGAGTTGGAGGCTTTTTAATAGATAGAGACAAAGTTAAACCATATCTTCGTCCAATGTCAAGTATGACTGAGAAAGAAGAAGAGGAATATGAAAGTCTTGTTGCTTGGCATGAGTCATATGAAATTGTTGATTGGCTTAATGCACATCATTTTGATTACAGAGGTTTGATTCCACTTGGGTTGGCTATTGATGTAACTACTCTGGAAGATAATCCATATAATGACGAATTTATTTATTAAAAGTATTTGATTTATGAATTGGAATTTAACAATATATATTGTTGCAATAATCATTATCTCTATTGCTTCAGGTTGCAAATTTGTAGATGATGATAAAAGATATTATAGAGAAGATTTTAACTTTGCATCATTTTTCCTTGCATTGGGAATATTAATAATTGCAGGACTTTTTATATTCAAACACAACATATTATGAATCAAAGAATACATAAAAATTACAACGAAGAACCAAGTTCATTCGAGGACTTTGTAAAAAGGTTTTTAAAAAAGCATCCAGATAAATTGGCAGTTTGTAAACAAACTATTGTTCCAATATATATAGTCAATAAAGTGTCTGGATATATGCAAGAAGTTTCTGACGCTACTGTTTTTATTGAAAAATATGCAGGACCAAAAAATTTTTGTACAATAGGCATACGTAAAAAATTTACCCAAATAGCTCATTTCTCTGTACATCATGACGATAGATATAAGGACAAACTCGTAGATATTGTATGGGGTAGTTTTTATTCAGGGAATTATGAATTGTTCCTTCATCAAAAAGACGCAGCAGAATACTCTAGAGGATTACTGTTAAAGAAAAAAGAAAAGTTGGATAAAGAAATTAGAATGCTTAATTCATTATGTGTTGGGTAGGAAATTTAACTGATGTAAAAGTAGCATATAGTGATATTACTGTCTACAAAATCCTTATGAAAAAAAAAGCAAAGGATTAATGGCGATGCAAGCGCCAGATACCTTTCGCCATTCAGGTTTGCTCCTTATTCTTTTTACGTGGCAGAGCACGAAAAATTAATTAAGCCTGTTCCTGCTTGTGCTAATTCTACCACTTGTACCATATCAGAAGGTTTGCACTGTTATAGCGAAAACGTTTTTGTTAAATCATATGGGGAGGAAAATGGGCTATCAGTTTATAGCAAAGCAGAAAATGTAAAAGGGCATCGACCAGTTGAATCGTATATTTCATCTGCAAATCGTTTTCCTGTTGTTATAAAATGTATTATTCCAGAAGGCTCCACCTACTATGAAAATATGTATGGCGAGATTGTAACTCAGAGATTAATTCTCAAGGAGGAAGTTAAATTGCAAGAATACAGTTTATTTCAATTTAAGGATATACGATGAACAATGATGGCAGCAAAAGAGCAGTTTGAAAAGGCATTTAAGGATGAGACCTAAAATCTCATCCTTTTTTGTTTTCCTG
>Ga0247610_10003157_pt1 | contig 18356 bp, 14 predicted proteins | sample 174DNAGHGhighgp2_FD_193483 | JGI IMG/M metagenome (GOLD analysis project Ga0247610, IMG submission 193483) | Sheep rumen microbial communities from Palmerston North, Manawatu-Wanganui, New Zealand - 1742 DNA GHGhigh gp2 | ecosystem: Host-associated > Mammals > Digestive system > Stomach > Rumen... | reverse complement strand
TCCCTCCCTAATCTCTCAACAATCTCTCATGTAACCTTTCCATATAATGGATGAGTTGCTATTTCGAATTGTCTTTTGAGAGATGATTGAGAGATTCATGAGAGATTAGTGAGAGATTCTGAAAATCTCTCATAGCTGGAATCCCCTGGGTTTATGCGGGTTTTGAGAGATTTGGTGAGAGATGGAGAGATTTTTTGTGTTTCTATTAAAAATTATCTTTGTTGTGGCAAAATTCTGCATGAAATAATCCAAAATTGTTCCAAATAAGGGAATGTTTTATTCCCACCTTGGGAATAATTCATTCCCAACCTGGGAACAAATCATTCCCAAGGTGGGAATAATTGAAATCAATATAGTTCGCTCTTATTTGTTCACGCGTTTTCTGCCGTTTTGGATTATTATGCCTTTGTAGTTTTCGTCTACTGCCTGGCCGGCAAGATTGTAACGGATGTTGCTTTGGGGCTTGTTTGAAGTAATCTGCTTGATGCCAGATGTTGTTCCAAGCTCCTCAATAGCCATCTTTTGGCCGTTATAGCCTATCACTTCCCACTTTGACAGGTCGTCGCTCTCGAAGTTGCCATTGATGACCATCTCGGTGGTGGTGCCTTCTTCTACGCACGATACATCGTCGAAGTAAACCTTGCCGCCAATAAGTCCGAAGGCAAACTGTAGCTTGTCGATAGCGTAGCTGGCTGTGAACTTCCAAGTGTATTCATCGAAGTCTGACTTCAGCTTTACTGCGGCCAGATACTGTACATCCTTGCTACCACCCCACTGGTTTTTCTTTGGGCTTGTGGTCCAGATGGGCCAGAGGGCACACTCGCCTGGGTTGTCGGCCTTTATCTGGGCCTTGACAATGTAGGTCTTGCCAACGGTCATCGATGCGTTGAGCATGGTGTTGCATTGTTTGTCCCAAGAGTTTGAGCCAGCTGTGCCATTGTCAACTACCAGCACGTGGTTTGGACCTTGGTCGGATACTTCTACGTTGATGTTCTTCTGGAGCTGATTGCCAAGAAAATCTGTATAAGATACTGAGATTGCGCCTTTCTTAGCCTCTGTTGCTTTCAGCACGCCAGCTTCGATGGTAAAGTCATCGCTACTGATAACGGCATCGTTGGTGAGAGGCTCTGTGTGGCCATCGGCAAACTTACCTGTAATCACAAGACGCTTTGTGCTGCCAAGTCTTACTGTCATATTATCAGAATTCTCGAAACTCTCGATGGTAAAGAACTTTTTCAGGCTTTCTGCCATGTTGTAATCTGCATTGGCTTTGGGCTCCTTGTTCATCACCTTCAGAGCCTCAAAGGCATAACGCTTACCAAGGGTGCGATAACCTGCTGCAGAGAAGTGCCATGCATCAGTACCGTTTCCAGGAATACCTTCGGCACTTACAACATGGCCTGTTGGGATTACTGATGGAATCTTGGCTACAACTGTGTTGTGCGAAGAACAGCCTCCGCCCATATTCTCGTATTCTGTCTCACCTACAAACAAGGGTACATCCTCTGCATTAAGGTTCAGATCGGCAAGCATGTCGTTATATATCTTCTTCACCATGTTGGGCCATTCGGGGTTGCCGCAGTTTGAGCATCCTTGGTGCAACAGAATGCCCTTGATGACTCCCGACTCCTGAGCTTTCTTGCCCATCTCAATAAGCCGGCCATAAGGGTTGCTGCCATAATAGTTCTTTGATAACTGTGCCCACCACTCGGTAGGGTTGTCTTTCAGTTTCTGTTCGTATTTGTCTTTATCAAACATCTCGATAGGACTTCCGCCCATAGCCACAGCCACAACACCAATCTTTACGTTTGTTGGCATAGCGGCCACCATAGTACGGCCAAAATAGTCGGTTGGACCAAGCTTACCCATGGGGCTTACTATGGGGCAATTTGCTGTATACCAGTTGCCCATGGTACGCTTGGGAGTGTCGAAATTTGTGGTAGCCAGCATTTGGAATCGCGAGTCAACTTCATTGTCAACTTCTTCCCATTGGGCATTGCCCTCCATGTTTGATTGTCCGAAACAAAGATAAATGTGGAAATTAGGGTCTACATCGGCTTTAGCAGCCATAAAATTGGTGGCTAGCAATACTCCGATAGCAAATAGGTTTCTCTTAAACATAACTTAGGTTTTAAAAATTCGGCCGCAAAGGTAACAATAATCCGCAAATTGACCAAACAATATCAAAGAAAAACCCGAATTGACAATAAAAAAGCAATATTATTTGCTTTTTGTAAGATTTTTAGTATCTTTGCAACCGAAATAGAGATGGAATTAATAATACGCGTTACGAAATGAAACTAAATTGTCGCCGATGGGTGCTGTTAATGGCTGTATGCCTGGGGGGGCTGACTACCGTTGGAGTCAGTGCCCAGACTAATATACAAGAGAACCCCATAACAATAGGACTTGACGTAAATTATGCCCCCCTGCAATCGGTAGATAAGAACGGACTTCCTCATGGATACGACGTAACCTTTACCCGCACTCTGATGAACCGCATGAGGGTGAAATTCTATTATGTGCCAAACACATGGAAGAAGGTGGAGGAGTCTGTTATGAGGGGCGACATCGATCTGGCAATGATGGTGTATTCGGATTATCGCAAGGATAGCATTTTCTACTCGCGCCCAATATTCCGACTCTATTATCAGGTGGTTTATCGTAAGGCCGACTATAAGAGCTTTGATTTCCGTAATCTGAAGGGCAAGACTTTTGCATTTCTGAATTCACGCCCCATTGGCGAGCTGATGGCTCGTGAGGGGGGTGTCAGTGTGCGTGTCTACGACCTGGAAGAGGCGATAAACGACTTGGCTAAGGGTAAATACGATGCCGTGATATGCTATCGCTATCAGGCAAAATACCTGATTGATCACTATCATCTCGACCAGTTGCAGTCTGAAGACATCTCTATGAAGCCTCGTGAGTACTGCTATGTGAGTCATAATAAGGAGTTGATAGATGACATAAGCCGCGAGATAGCAATGATGGAGGCCGAAGGCATTATAGACGAGATATATGGTGACGATATTGTGGATCCAACCAAAAACATGATTCCTATCTGGGTTTGGTATCTGTTTGGAGCTTTAGCCATAATATTTCTTGTTGCATACATTATTATATCTTATAGATCGCGAAAGAAGCTGAAGATAGCTAACGCGATGCTTGAGACCAACTATAGGATTCTGGAGATGAGTCATATGGAGCTGGAAGAAACCAATAACCGGCTCATTACAGCAACCGAAAAGGCTAAAGAGTCATCGAAGATGAAGAGCAGCTTCATCAAGCAGATTTCGCACGAGATACGAACTCCGCTGAACATACTGAGCGGATTCTCTCAGGTGCTTACTACTGAGGGGGTGGAACTTGATAATCATGAGAAGGCCAAGATAGCTCAGGATATCGTGGAGAATACCAACCGCATTACCAATCTGGTAAACAAGATGCTGGAACTGAGCGATGCTGGTAGTAGAAACGTCATTGAGCGTAACGATCAGGTGCTTGTGGCTCATATTGCAGGCGATGCTGTGGCAGCCACTAATCTGGCCGACAACAGAGATGTGAACTTTGAAATGCAGGTTGAGGCTGAGGCTGAAAATGTGAGTGTGATGACAAATAATGATTCTGCAGTGCGTGCACTCTCGTTGATTCTTGACAATGCATGTAAGTTCACGGCAAAGTCGGATGATAAGAAGGTGAGACTATGCGTAAAGGCTAACCCCGATACAGTAGAAATGATAGTTGAAGATAACGGAATAGGTGTTCCGCCAGAAGAGGCAGAACACATATTCGAAGAGTTTGTACAACTTGATGAATTCTACGAAGGAACAGGTATCGGTCTAACCATAGCCCGAAGCATGGCCCGTCGTATGGGTGGCGATGTTACGCTTGATACCAGCTATACTCCTGGAGCAAGATTCATACTATCTCTACCAAGAAACTGATTTATTCATCGAGGATGTCGGGGATAAAGGTAACCTCGATACCATCCTTAACGAAGATGGGCATGCCTGCCTCGGTGTTGACGTACTCGATAGAGAGAACAACGTCACGTGGACCTAACTGCTTGCCATCAACCTCAAATATTGACTTGTCGAGAATAACGGTGTTACCGTTCTTGCTCTTAAGCTTCTTTGTAAGCATGGTGTCGCCATACTTGTAAGAGGCCTGGAAGTAACACTTGTCGTTAAGCTCTACATCGGCAGGAAGCTCAATGGGATCCAGAAGGTCGTACTGGCTATCGAACACGCTGCCAAGCTTCTCGTAAATGGTCTTTGGAGCATCGCTGGTGTCCATAAAATCGTTAGTAGACAATCGCTTGCTGCTGATGAGTGCATCCATGCCCGTTTTACGCATATACTGCTTACCAAGCATCAGCATCTGCTTCTTGGTGGTGAGGTTGAATACCTTTACAGCCTGCTTGTCTTTCTGCCATTTAATAGCATCCACATCGCTGAAGGTATCGCCAACCTTAACTGCTTTACCATTATTATAAGTAAGGTTGGCATCGTTAACGAACAGCACCTTGTAATTGTCTGCGCTGGCGTAGCTGAGCCACATGCCAAGGCAACTGAGTAAGATTAGTCGTTTCATTTTGCTTTATTTTTATAGATGTTATATTTCTGCATGAATGTGTCGTAGAGAGAGTAAACTGTGGTAGGAACCCACATGTTGAATGCAATATCGTACCAACTGGCTATGAGAGCAATGATGAGGAACACTGTAGCCGTACTTAAGAACGAGAGTAAAATACTAAGCCAAGGGTTGGCACACATTGATGAGAACGAGTGGCCAGAAAGGTAAAACAGTCCGATGATGATGTAGATTACGAACAGTATGCCCATGTAGAGCCAGTTTACAAGATGCGCTCCTTGAGACAATGCGATATAGCCGTTAAAAAGTATCGATGAGCCGGGCTGCATGCCAAGGAATGTAGAGTGTACATCGCTTTTGAAGTCGCCTATCACAATAAGCTTATCGTCAATCTGTTCGCTAACGGGCATAACCTCGTCGAGGTCGAGCAGGTCGGCACTAAGATATATGTAGTTGCGCTCGCGAACCTGTCCTTCTTCATCTAGCAGACTGCCCATTATGCGGATGGGCAGCAATAGTGTGGCGCTGTTCTGACACAGTCGGCCATTATCGGTATACCAAAGTCCGCCCCAATGCTTCTTTATGTCAGAACCAAAGCGATCTTGATAGATTTTCAGCGCAACCGATTCTTCATCATCGTGGATGTACTGATAGCGTGAGAAGGTTAGGGCTTGCCATGTGGTGGCATAGTCGGCATTAGACGCCTTCTGATAGAGTGTGCTATCGCACATGTTTACCCCTTTGTGTTTTGGAATAACAATGCGATCCATCGACTTGATGGTGCTGAAGAGTGCTGAGTCGTATTCAGTTTCCATACCCTCCTCAAAGAATACATCCATAAAGATGTAACGATAGTTGTTGGCCTCCTTGGCTTTGGTAAGGAATTGCAACAACTTTTCACGGTCGGTGATAACCATATTGCCCACGGGAACTTCGTTTTCCTCGTAGGGCACGAGTGCCTTGTCGTAACAAACGTTTATAAACAGAATACTATCGGGCACGTTGCCTATCTGCATGCCCAGAAACTTCTTGTAATCGGTAATCTGTTTCAGAGCACCTGTCTCTCCAGGGAGCGGATAGCCCGAATTACCCATCACATAAGTAAATATGATGATAATGGTGCTCGTCAGCACGGAGAGAAAAATTAAACTCCTATGCTGACGAATCCATGTTTTGATAGTATTCCAGAAGGGAACCTTCATAGGCTTATCGCTTCAGCAGAATTACCTTGGCCTTCGAGTTGTCCATCTTACTCATGGTCTTACCCACGTTGGCATTATAATAGGTAGGATCGGCTACGGTAAACTTTCGGCCGTTAACCATGATGTAATCGCCTGTAACATCCTCGTTGAAGCAAACTGCTGTGTAGAGGTGACCTGGGTAGTAAACAAGTACAACATCAAGATCAAGCAGGTCGCGAATGAGGTGTGAGAAGAGGATTGAACGGTCTTCACAATCACAGAATGGATAGAACAAACTCTCCTCTGCAAAGAATGCGCGATCGTGGCCCCATACCTTCTCATCGTAAGCGTAGGTAAGTCCCATCTGAACCCAGTTCAACAGCATGTTTGCAGCCATGAGCTTTGGTGCGTTACCAATCTGCTGCTTGAGCTGTGGGTAGACCTTATCCTTAACCTCGGGCGATACTGGGGTGTTTGCATAGTATGCCCAACGGGTCATCATGTCCTTACCATCGTATGAAGTAGGATAGTCGGTATAGAAGTCCATCAGGTTCTTGTTCATCTGCATATCGGCCGATACATTTACAAAGCGCGAGATGACGGTGCGCTTGTCCGACAAATCCTTCTTTAAGTCGGGCTGTTCGGCTACTCCAAGGCTCATCATCTGCTCGCCAGGATAAGCGGCGTCGCAAACAGTAAGGTTCTTGGCCTTGCAACCGTCCATCAGGAAGAACAACTTTCCATCAGCGGTAAGGTATCCGCGATCGTATGGGAATCCATCCATACGCGACATGATGTGCAGTTTGGAGTTGTCCTCAAGTGCAAAACGTATCTGATAACCTGACTGGTTGAGCAATACTCCCTGAAGGAAAATAGCCTCGTTGGTGCCCTTGCCGCAAGCTTTCTCGGCAATGTTCTGCAACATCTTATAGTAAGCCCAGTCACAAAGTTTGTACTCCTTTCGGAGCTCCAGACAATCGTGAACCAGATTGGTGTAACCCTTATCAGTGAGCTCTAGGAATGCATCAGAGATATCCTTCTTTGATGTTCCGTTAAGCTTGAACTTCTCGGCATTTCCCCATCTAACCTTCATAGGTGTACCGTAGAAATCGAAGTCGCTAGTAGCCATCGAAACCTTATTCTCAACGATTGGGTTGACGGGTTTCGGCTGTGGAGGAACGGTAAGTACAACGGGCACAACAACAGCCTCGATAGGCTTACTCTGCTTCTCTTGCTGCTTTTTCTTCTGTTCAGCAAGTTGACGCTCCTGCTCTTCCTGTTGCTTTTTCTTCTCAGCTAAGAGGCGTTTCTGCTCTTCCTGCTGCTTTTTCTTCTCGGCTAGCAAACGAGCCTTTTCTTCCTGCTGCTTTTTCTTCTCCTCTAACAGGCGCTGCTGCTCTTCCTGTTTCTTTAGTTTCTCTTCCAGCAGTCGGGCTTGTTCTTCCTGCTTGCGTTGCTGCTCTTCAAGCAGTTTCTGCTGGCGCTCCTGCTCCTTCTGCTTCTGCAAAGCCAGCTTTTCCTGCTCTTCCTGCTTCTTCTTTTCAGCTAACAACTTTGCCAGCTCTTCCTTCTTCTGCTGTTTCTCGAGCTGCTTCTGCTGCTCTTCCTGTTGTTTCTTAAGAGCTGCCAAACGCTTAAGCTCTTCCTGTTGTTTCTTTTGTTCAGCCAGCAGCTTGGCTTTTTCTTCCTGCTGCTTTTTCTTTTCTGCAAGTATGCGGGCTTTCTCTTCTTCTTGTTTTTTCTTCTCAGCAGCTATGCGAGCCTGCTCTTCTTCCTGCTTTTTCTGTTCTTCAAGCAGACGGGCCTGTTCTTCTTCGCGCTGTTTCTGTTCAGCAGCCAGACGAGCCTGCTCTTCTTCGCGCTTTTTCTGTTCGTCGGCCAGCTTCTTTTCTGCCTCTTGGCGCTTCATGTCCTCTAGATAATCCTCGTCGGACATCTTGTCGTACTCTATAGGCTTGATGTCATCCTCCTTTGGACGGTCAACAGCATCCTCAATGGGGTAGTCTTTCCAGGCTTTCTCCATGAAGTCGGCATACTTCTTGTTTACGCTATCGCGAAACTCCTCGTATTTCTTGTTGGCATCATTTACGAAATCATCGTAATTCATTTTCTGCTTGCTCTGAATCTGCTGTTTCAGACTGCCTCTTTGTCTCTGAGGTCTCTGACCCTGTGCATAGGTCATGCCTATGAACATAATCATTATTAGTAAGGTTAGCGATAGTTTCTTCATAATATAAATAGTTTAATTATTTTCAATTCTAATTGGGATGCGTTTTACCTGCATCTGCTCGTCCTTCTGTTGGTACTTGGTTAACCAGGAGTTGAAATCCTTATAACTAAGTGAACTTGGGATAATCAGTTCGTCAGTCAGTTTTTGCTGTCCGACCTTAGCGCTTGTTTTTGCATAGCTGTTAGGTGAAAAGATAACGTAGATGTCGTTATATTCTTCGTTTCGTCCCTCAGCACATGTGATGGCGAGTTCGTCAACGGCACCTCCTTCAGGGGTAGCTTTCGCTTCAGAGAACAGATAGTATTCCTTGTCGTGTGTTATAGGGAATGAGCCTTGACCTGAACTCTGATATGGCAACAAGTATAATACCTCGTTGTCAAGGATATTATACATAAACACTGTAAGATAACCGTCAGTAGGTGATCTGAAATAAAGGTAGAAGTCATCGCCACTCTTGAAAGTGTCGGCTGCATCTCCCTTTTCAGGGTGACGGCGAAGTGGGAGAGCTTCGAATTCTACACCGGCTGCGACAAGCTCTCTAGCTTTACCTTTTACGGAAACCTTGAGTAAGTCTCGACCTTCATAGAGTACACGTTCATACTTGGGCTCGCTTATATCGCCTAACCACACGCCTTTTACCTGGTTGCTTGTCTCTGAGTGAAACGATGTCTTCGAATCACTGTTGTCATTATTTATGACTACAATGTTGTTGCTTGAATTAATTGAACCGAATGCTTCTTCTATAGCCGCATTCTGGGCTTTTGCAAGCGCAATCTGGCATGCCTGGGCATATGAAACGTTCGAGGGTATCTCGTAAAGATATGTTGCCTCTACGGTTTTAACTTTACCCTTCTCCTGGGCGCTAACGCATAGTGCCCAGGAGAAAGCGGTGATTAGTATAAGCAGTTGCTTCATTAGTTCTGACTCTTTACTCTTTCTACATCCTTAAGAAGATTGTCTCTACGAGCCTGCTGTATCGCAGCCTTAGCGAGCTTGCTAACGGTGTCGGCTGAGATAGCGCAACGAATAAGCACCTCTACATTACCATTAGCCAATTTGCGTGAACACTCCATCAGTGTCTTTGGACGATTCAGCTGCTGATCGATGCTGCGGCCCTGCTGACTTACAATGGTCTTAGCGATTGACTCTGCTTCGTCGGCTCCGTACTGCTCGTTAGCAAGATCCTGTTCGATGGTAGATGTCATGTCGGTTCTCAGTTTCTGAGCTATTTCGCCCTTGGCAACGGTGATAGCTTGAGTTCTGGCTGCATCGTATACACTACCGGTGCTACGACCTTCGCCAACAATCCAAACCTCGTATCCCATTGCATCAACTTCTGACTGAGCAGAGAATGCTCTGGTGAGCTGCACCTCGAGAGGAAGCTGTCCTGGATTTACCTTCCAACCATCGGCCTTGAATTCCTTCAGCTGCTTCTTCAGCAACTTTTGATTAGCTTTACTCAGTTCCTGAGCATCTACACTTGCTGAAACAGCAAACAGCATGAATAATGCTGCGAAAAACTTAATAGCTTTCATAATTTTGAATTGATTAAATTGTTAATAAATGATTTATCTCGTCTCGTAAAATTTATATTTTAGGGCATTATACGTTGGCAAAGATATGGAAAATAATCGAAACTTCCAAATTATTCGTCTTTTTTTTTTGTTTGAAGTTAAAAAACGTTATCGAAAAGTGCGAGTATTCAACTAAAGTTGTTACCTTTGCATCGCCATTAATGGCAGAGTATGATACGATATACGAAAAAAGAAGAGATTTGGAATGCGGCATCCCATGGAGGAGGAATCCTGATGGGAGTTGTTTTTGGTGTAATCTTCCTTGTGTGGTGTTTCCAGGCAGAGAATGATTGGGCCAGGGTTGGCGTAATCCTGTATCTGTTCGGAATGTTAGGCTCTTATCTGGCTTCTACGCTTTATCATTCGATGAAGCATCATTCAAAGTGGAAGGAACGGCTTCGCAAGTGGGATCATGCTGCAATCTATTGGCATATAGCAGGTTCATATTCGCCACTGACTCTTATCGCTCTTCGTGAACAAGGTTATTGGGGGTGGAGTCTGTTCTGTTTTGTGTGGGCTTGCGCTATAGCTGGTACTATAATCAGTTTTATCAAACTTAAAGAGCATTCTAATGTCGAAACATTCTGTTTTGTAGGCATGGGTCTGAGTGTGCTTGTAGCCTTCAAGCCACTTATTGATTCTGTATCGACAGCAGCGGTAACATGGATCATCGCTGAGGGTGTTAGTTATATAACAGGAGCGGTTTTTTATTCTTTGAATAAGACCAAATATATGCATTCGGTATTTCATTTTTTTGTGCTTGCAGGTAGTGTTTGTCACATTATTGCCGTGTGGGATGTTTTGATGGAGTACTTATAATGGTTAAAAGTTAGGGATTTTTCTTGGCCGTTTCGATTAAAATTTGTAATTTTGCAGCCGAATTTGCAAATTTAGATTTATTATGGCGTTTACACGTATGACTGCTGCCGAGGCTGCAGCACTGATTAAGAATGGCGATAACATCGCTATGAGTGGCTTTACACCTGCTGGTGTGGCTAAGGCAACAACTAAGGAGTTAGCTAAGATTGCTGTAGCAGAGCACGAGGCAGGTCGCGAGTTTAAAGTAGGTATTTTTACGGGTGCATCAACTGGACAGAGTACTGATGGTGATCTGGCTAATGCTCAGGCTATTAAGTACCGTGCTCCTTATACAACCAATCCCGATTTCCGTAAGCATGTAAACATGGGCGAGATTCCTTATAATGACCTGCACTTGAGTCATATGGCTCAGGAGTTGCGTTATGGTTTCTATGGCGATGTTGACTGGGCTATCCTCGAGGTGTGTGACATCGAAGAGGTTGGCAACGACTATCATGTTTATCTTACTGCTGCCGGTGGTATCTCGCCTACAGCTGCACGTCTGGCAAAGAAGGTCATTCTGGAGCTGAACTCGTTCCACAATCCAAACGCCAAGTTCATTCACGACGTATATGAGCCACTGGATCCTCCTTACCGTAAGGCTATACCCATCGAGCACGTTAGCGACCGCATCGGTAAGCCATACGTAAGCATTCCAAAGGACAAAGTTGTTGGAGTTGTAGAGTGCAATATTCCTGATGAGGCCCGTGCCTTTAAGGATAGCGACCCTGTTACTGATAAGATTGGATTCCTTACAGCAGAGTTCCTCGTAGAGGAGATGCATAAAGGTCGTATTCCAAAGGAGTTTCTGCCTTTGCAGAGTGGTGTAGGTTCTACTGCCAATGCAATCTTGGGTGCTCTGGGTGAGGATAAGCATGTGCCCAACTTCAATATCTATACCGAGGTAATTCAGAACTCGGTTATCGAGATGATGCTTAATGGTCGTGTGAAAGACGCATCGGCCTGCTCGCTGACAGTGTCAAACGACTGTCTGATGCAGGTTTACGACAATATGGATTATATGAAACAGCACCTTACTCTGCGTCAGAGCGAGATTAGTAACTCGCCTGAGATTATTCGCCGATTGGGTGTTATCGCAATTAATACAGCCATTGAGGCTGACCTCTACGGAAACGTAAATTCAACCCACATTAGCGGAACAAAGATGATGAACGGTATTGGTGGTAGTGGTGACTTTATCCGCAATGCTTACCTCAGTATCTTCACTTGTCCTTCGGTAGCTAAGGGTGGTGTTATCAGTTCTATTGTACCTTTTGTAAGTCATCAGGATTCTTCAGAACACGATGTAAACATTATCGTTACAGAGCAGGGTGTTGCCGATCTTCGTGGCAAGAGTCCAGCTCAGCGCGCAGAATTAATTATTGAAAAGTGCGCACACCCTGATTATAAGCAGTTGCTTTGGGATTACCTTAAGATTTCAAAGATGGGACAGACCCGCCACAACCTGACTGCTGCTTTTGCCATGCATGACACATTGGCTCGTAAGGGCGATATGAAACTGACAGACTTCTCAGAATACGTAAAATAAAAAAAGGATAAAAAGGATAAAATGAGACAACTGAAACAATGGTCTGTTGGTGCAGCCCTTCTATTGGTGGCTATATTCGTCTTCTCTTGTGGAGGCAGCGATGAAAGCTCTAACAAAGGTGAGGGTAAAATATCTGTAAAAGACTCCATTAAGACGAGTCGAATTGATAGCATCATTAGTGCAGCCGACAATGCAAAAGATTATGACCGAAAGTTCTTCCTGGCCGACAGTTTGGAGAAGACAGGAGACATTAGTATGGTCAAAGCCAACTTCTTGCGTGGATCTGCTCTTAATAGCCAAAAGCAGAAAGCTGCTGCTGAGGTGTATTATAAGAAAGCGCTTGAAGTTGAAGAACTAGACGACAAAGATGTTACCTATTACAGTCGTTCGGCCCGTACGCTGGCCCAGATGTACTCTGTAAAGAATGACTATGAGGCTACTCTGCGAGTTGCAACTCCGGCGGTAGAGAAGCTTGAGGGTAATGCGAAGGCACAGTCACGTGACTTGGCTGTACTCTATTACACTATCGGTTCGGCCGAAATGTATTTGGGTAACGAGAAGGAAGCATCGAAAAGTTATGAAAATGCCTACTGGCATTATAATAACTCTATCTCTATGAAGGACACTAATGGCTCGCGCATACGATCGGCCATCACTGGTGTTAACAACATTACGGTGGCATGTCTTAATACCCAGCATTACAAGGAAGGTAAGAAGTGGAATGATCGTACAGACTCAATTCTTTATGTTTATCGTCTTCGTCCTGATGCCGATACTGAGTTCTGTGACCACTATCGCGCGCGTATACGTTTATTTAATGCACTTACATCTTATGCAGCAGGTAATCATGCAGCTGCCGATCAGGCATTCGAGGGATTCCTGACTACCGACTATGCTAAGACAGAGCAGGGAAAGTTGGATGCAAACGACTATCTGATGATGGCTCATCGCTATGAAGAAGCTTCGAAGAACTTCCGTACCCTTGATCACTGGATAGAATTGCGTGATATGAAGTTGACACTTGATAACATTTCGCTTTATCTTGTGCCAAAGTTCAAGGCTAACTATGGCTCTGGACATAAGGATTCAGCTCTTTATGTAGCTAATCAGATATGTGCAGCTTATGATTCTGCCCTTGTATGGTCTAAACGCGATGATACAGCCGAGATGGCAACCATCTATGAAACCAATAAGAAGGAAGAAGAACTGGCTCGCAGTCAGTGGGAGGTTGAGAAGCGTGAGCATGAGATAGCCCGTCAGCGCCTTATCGGCCTTATTGTTGGTGTCTTGTTGCTGGTTGGATTCTTCGGATTCTACGTTGTTCACAATCGTCGAGCTCTGAAACTATTGCAGTCGGCCTACGGTCAGCTTGAGGAAGCTACAACAGCTCGAGAGCGTATCGAGAGTGAGCTCCGTATTGCTCGCGACATCCAGATGTCAATGATTCCTGCCGGAAATCTTGAGAGCGAGGGCCTTGATCTCTTTGCATCGATGACTCCTGCAAAGGAGGTAGGCGGTGACCTCTACGATTACTTTATGGAGAAGAATCACCTGTACTTTGCTATCGGCGACGTGTCGGGTAAGGGCGTTCCTGCTTCGCTCTTCATGGCTCAGGTAATCCGCTTGTTCCGTGCCATGGCAAAGCATCACTATACACCTGCTGAGATTTGTAGCCGTATTAACGACGAGCTTACCGAGAATAACGAGAATGGTATGTTTATTACCATGTTTATTGGCTTGGTAGACCTTACTACAGGACGTCTCGACTTCTGTAATGCAGGTCATAATCCTCCAGTTCTTGGTGGTGATGCCGATGGTGGAAACTTCCTTCAGATGATTCCAAATGCTCCAATTGGATTGTGGCAAGGACTTGAGTATGAGGGAGAATTTATCGAGAGCATCAAGGGTAAACCACTCTTTATTTATACCGATGGTTTGAATGAGGCCGAGAATCCTCAGTTAGAGCGATTCGGTGATGAGCACATGCTTGAGGTTCTGCGTGAGACCAGATTTACTAATGCAATGCAGGTAGTAGAGATGCTTAAGCGTCAGGTAGAAGAGCATCGTGCAGGAGCCGATCCAAACGATGACCTGACAATGATGTGCTTGAAGGTCGGATAGTATTTTATTAAACAAAATATAGCAAATATACCGCAACGCGTTGCGGTATATTTTTTGTTTGTTGCGTATACAACTTTGAAGAATAATGTGTTAATTTGCGTAACCAATGCAACACAATACATTATATAGTAGCACACGATGTTGCCACCGGCTTGTGAAAGTCGGTGGTAATATCAATGCATAATACGCAATGCGTTGCGCAACATTTTCATTGTTGTTGCGTTTACTATTTGAGTAGAATTTCGTATTTTTGTAGCACATATAATAACTAGATTTATATACAGAGATGAAAAGAGTATCACAGCGTGAGATTGCCAACCTACTTGGAGTAAATGTTTCAACTGTATCTCGTGCATTACGAGGTCTTGAGGGAGTGAGTTCTGAACTACGTCAACAGGTTCTTGCCCTGGCAAAGGAAAAGGGATATCGCCCAAATCCTTTTGCCGTTAGCCTTCGTTATGACACTACACGTACCATTGGAGTAATAGTTCCTGATATCTCGTTCAATCACTTTGCCCATATTGTTAAACGTATTGAGGCCGAGGCGCGAAAAGAAGGATATATGTGCATAATAACCGACTCTGACGACAAATACGAAAACGAGAAGAACTGTCTTGAGCTGCTTATTAATATGCATGTCGAAGGTATTATCATCTGTCCTTCACAAGAGACAAACGATTTTTCCCATATACAGCGATTAAAGAAAGTCCATATCCCAGTGGTGTTGTTCGATCGCGATGCTGATATTGATATATCTTCGGTGGTAATCAATGATGCCGATTCGGCTCATCAGGCAACGAAGACCCTTATTGATGGTGGAGCAAAGCGAATTGCTTTCCTGGGTGGACCTAACAGAATAAAGCAGACCGCTGAGCGCAAGCATGGATATATAGAGGCTTTGCGTGAGAGTAATTTGCCGATTAATAAAGATTTGGTTAAGTGTAGTTACATTAGCTATAATTCCGGACTTACCGACACGCTCGAGTTATTGGATTTGCCAGAACCACCCGATGCTATTATTGTCACTCACGGACTACTTGTCGGATCTGCCATGAAAGCTATTGACAGTCGTGGATTACGTATTCCTGAGGATGTTGCTCTTATTGGATATATGAGCGATTGGGTATCGGATGTTATGTCGCCTCGTATGTCGTTTATTAAACAGAATCAACGTGAAATGGGTACGAAGGCATTTAAATTGCTGTTTGACCAACTGAATGGCGATACCTGTGTGCAGCACGTGATTGTTAAGGCTCGATTAGAACTAAGAGATAGTACACGATAATAAACAATTATAACAACTGGACTTATGAAGAAATTTTTATTACTATTCCTAATTTCTGTGTCATTTATAAGTAAGGCGCAGGACCTGAAACTTAATGATCGTGATTATTTTGAGCGTCAGGGTGTAAACGTATTGGTATTCAGCAATAATTTCAATGGAGGTTTCAATGACGAGAAGAACTCTGGTATCGAGATTATTCATCATGGTGTGCGTACCATCCAGGGGGGAGCTGTACGACTAAATAATACCCCTGAGCAGTGGGATCTTGTGCCCAAGACAGTCTCGCGCACTGTTGATCGTGAAAAGGGGAGTGTTGAAGTCGTGATGCGTTATGATGATTACGACTTCGATAGCCGAGTGGTTGTAACAGGTAAGGGTAAAGCAGTGGAGATTGCCGTATGGCTTGACAAGCCTGTGCCAGAGAAACTGGCTGGTGAGGCAGGCTTTAATATTGAATTCCTGCCATCACAATATTGGCTTAAAACGTATAATGTTGATGGTCGCCTTGGCCGTTTGCCACGCTATGCTACCAGCCAGACCATTACTCGCCCGAACGCAGAGAAACCTCGTCAGTTCAAGGGCTTTAAGACATATGATGATAGAGGTACTAACCGATTTGTCGACCCGTTGCCGATAGAGACAGGACATAAGATAACTCTTGCCACCGATCAGCCCGACCGTATGGTTACAATCAGTAGCGATGCAGAATTAAAACTCTATGATGGTCGCATTCTGGCACAGAATGGCTGGTATGTGTTACGTAGTGTTTTGCCAAAGAATAAAACCGGTAAAGTGCTGAGTTGGACTGTTGAGCCTAATGCTATCCCGAATTGGATACGTGAGCCTAATATCGGTTTCTCTCAGGTTGGCTATACTCCCGACCAGCCTAAGGTGGCTGTAATCGAGCTTGATAAGAACGACCAGCCCAAGGCTACTGCTTCGCTTATGCGTATCAAACCTGATGGCTCATCGGAGCAGGCCTATCAGGGTGAGATAAAGACGTGGGGACCATATTATAAATATAATTATGTGAAGTTCGATTTCTCTGAGGTTCGTGAGGCTGGAGTTTATTATATTCAGTATGGTAATACCCGCAGTAACGATTTCCTCATTGATGATCATGTATACGATAAGATAACTGATGCTACCACCGACGTTTGGGTGCCTATACACATGAATCACATGTATGTAAATGAGGGCTATCGCACATGGCATGGCGAACCGTTCAAGGAGGGATATCTGCAGGCTCCGCCTAGCGATCACTTCGATTTGCACCATCAGGGACCAACCACAGATACAAAATATAAACCCTATGAGCTTATTCCAGGCTTGAATGTAGGCGGATTCTTCGATGCTGGAGATTTCGATATCGAGACTGGTTCAAATATTAATGTTGTACAGAACTTCATCCGCACTTGGGAACTTTTCAAACCAATGCGTGATGAGACATTCGTTAGCCAGAAGCAGCGTTATGTCGATCTTCACCGTCCAGATGGTGTGCCCGATATTCTGCAGTTCATAGAGCACGGCACGCTTAACCTTGTGGCTCAGGCCGAGCAGATTGGTCATATGGCATCTACACTATCAAACTCTGTGCTTGATAATTATCATCATCTTGGCGACGCCGCCTCAATCACTGATGGCTTGCATTACGATCCAAGTCTGAAGCCATATGAGGTTTCGGCCGATGGTAAGCGCAGTGGTACTCCTGATGATATGTGGGCTTTTACAACTCGTAGCCCTCAGCTTGATTTGCGTGCTGCCAATATGTTTGCTGCCGCTAGTCATGCATTGAAAGGATATAATGATGATTTGGCTGAACGTGCCCTTACTCAGTCTAAGCGACTTATGGCAGAGGCTACTGAAATTATAAAACAGCGCACTGCTGCCCGTAACCAGCAGATGGAGGCTGATTTTAACTGGCTTGATGGTTTTGAAAACCGTGGCACAGGTGTTAAGCCTGATAAAAAACGCCAGAAACTGATGGAGCGCAGTCGTAAAAATCGTGAGCAGTATGGTGATATGGCAACCAATCTTCAGCTGTTTGGTGCTACACAGGAGAAACAGTATCTCAATAATTTTGCTTTGCAGATATGGGATGCTTTGGAGTTAAACCTTGCTTCTAACATGCAGACGGCTCTCGATGCCATACCATATATGGATGAGGCTTACAAGCAGAAACTGCGTCCTTATGTCGTTAAGTATAACGATTATATCAAGAGCTTCGACCAGCAGAATCCTTATGGAGTGCCCATTGGTCTAGGTAACTGGGCAGGTGTGAATATGGTGCTCAATTTCGGAATTGCTGTGAACTATGCTCATATCTATTATCCCGATGTTGTTAGCAAAGATGAGGTTTATCGTGTGGCTAACTGGCTCTATGGCTGTCACCCATATCACAACTATTCGTTTGTGGCAGTTGTAGGCGCAGCTCGCCCAAAACAGGTGTTCTATGGTAATAACCGTGCAGACTTCTCTGCAATCCCAGGAAATGTTGCTCCAGGATTGTTGTTCCGTCAGCCAGATCACTTTGAGAACTTCGATGACTGGCCATTCCTGTGGGGACAGAACGAGGGTACCATCGCAGGAAATACCCAGTATGTGATATTCGGATCGTCATTTAAGAATATTGTAACAAAGTAAACGCTGATGACACTATTTACAAGATTTGTAACTTCTTTACCACCCAATTTTACACGATGGGTGGCCTGATTTGTAATACCCAAAATAATATGCAATACAAAAAACTACTATTTTTATTTTTAATGTGTCTATCTTTCCTAACCGCCCAGGCGCAGCCTGAGCCCGAGGATCGTAAACTTACTATTCGTGGTCAGCTGCTCGATTCTGAGTTTAAAGAGCCCATGGTTCAGGCCACAATCCAGTTGTTCACCGCATCCGATAGCACCTTTGTGGGCGGAACGGTTACTAACGAGCGTGGAAACTTCTATGTCGAGGCCCCTCG
>Ga0247610_10003153_pt1 | contig 18369 bp, 14 predicted proteins | sample 174DNAGHGhighgp2_FD_193483 | JGI IMG/M metagenome (GOLD analysis project Ga0247610, IMG submission 193483) | Sheep rumen microbial communities from Palmerston North, Manawatu-Wanganui, New Zealand - 1742 DNA GHGhigh gp2 | ecosystem: Host-associated > Mammals > Digestive system > Stomach > Rumen... | reverse complement strand
AGTAACTTTGCAGCGCAAAAAACGAAAAATGGTCCCTTAGCTCAATTGAATAGAGCGTTTGACTACGGATCAAAAGGTTACAGGTTTGAATCCTGTAGGGATCACATAACGAAGTCGCAAGTGCTTAAAAATGAGCCACTTGCGATTTTATTTTTTTATTTTGCCCCACATTTGCCCCACCGAATTATAAAGGAAACGCATAAGAGAATCCGCAATAAGGCATTGTATAGTTCAATGCTACTAAGGTCGGGGTATTTATCTTTACACCTTGATTTTACACCATTTTCTTGTACGAGCTTGCTCCCCAAAATCATATTTTGGCAAGTACAGCCATGTGTTAACGTAAGTTAACTCTTATTAGGCTAAGAGTTTTTATAAAACACTATTCCTTTCTGTCGATTCTCTTAAAAAAAAACGGGGGCCGAGAAGCAAGCTTTCGGCAACCCCTATTTTACATCTTGTATTTCATTCTCCCTTCTCTTTTTCCCGCCTTTGGTACTCTTCATAGGTGATGGCGTTCTTCTTCCAGTCCTCACGCTCACGATCTCTTTCCCTTTGCTCACGTTCCTCATATGCGCGGCTCCTGTCACTCAGGAAATCACGAAGGCTGAGAATGATGATAGACGGGTCAAAGGTACCGTAGAAATGACGATATTTCGCAGAGCAGAAGTTGAAGAAGAACAGCTGCAGTTCGTCAACCTTCAGATAGCCATATTGCAGTGCGATTATCTTGACCAATTTCTCCGTCTGATTGATGTCCGGCATTTCCTTTATACCCATGAACAGACATGCCTCTTGCACCTCGGCTGAAAGCCACACTTCTGCCGCTCCTTGTCCGTAGATTTTGTTCAGCGAAGTTAATGTAGGTGAGTTGCCGAAATAGCAATCCTCGGGATTACTGCATATCTGCAATTGTCTGTCTGGATTGATGGCGACCAGGAATTCTTTTACCGTGGGGTACTTGTTCTTAATCTTCATCAAAGTCGGCGACAGGTTCATTTCTTGCGCCGATGAGTTTGTTGACAAGCTGTAAGGTGGTCCGCTGGGCCGCATTCCTTCTTGCTTCAATTGATTGATAACATCGTTGATTGTTTCCATTTTGTAGGTCGGCTGAATTGATAGGTGTCGTTTCCCATGTGCGGCAGGTGAGGAAGTTTGCAAAGTCCTTGCGGTATTTTCTTTCAGGCCGTGCTTTCACATATAAGGGAACATAGGCGAAAATGGCTTTCTTATCATCGTGTGACAGTGCGTTCCAGCGTTGTCTTAGATGTTCTTGATTACCTATCGGTTTGTCATACACTTCCCAGATTTTGTCAAATGGGTATTCTTCACCCTCGATCATTTCCACATCATTGATGATGGAAATGTTAGTTCCATCATCAATGTTAGGATTTGGATTTTGTTTTGGATTTGGATTTAGATTAGGATTAGGAAGGCATGCGACGGGATGCGGAGGGATGCCGTCGCATGCGTTCGCATCCGATGGCATGCGTTCGTTGGCTTCCTGCTGTTTGGATGCATAGCGTTTTCTGGCGTTTGCGCTGTTCTTCAGACATTTTTCTTTATAGGCATTTCTACTGCGGTCTATCTGCGATCTGATCATCGCAAATACCGACATCATTGGACCGGCAAATTTAGGCACAACTCCCTCGTCGGCATAGTCATAGATGGCCTTGAATATCTGCCCTGCTTCTTCATCCGTAAGATAGCCGATGGCATCCCGCTGTTCCGTGAAGAGCAGAATAGTCTTTGAGTCTTTTGCCATAAAGACCTCCTTCCTTATCAAACTTAGCCATTGAGCAAAGCCATCACATCGCTGTATTTGTACACGACACGCCTACCACCAACCTTTCTGGAACGGAGATATCCTAGCTTGTTCCATCGCCATAGCGTGGTGAAGTTCACATGCAGCAGGCTCGCCGTTTCCTTACGGGTGATGAATCGCCTATCTTCGGGGGCATCCATACCTGTCTCACTATCATTTTGCACATTCCTGGTCTGAGCAGCGACGATGTTTTGTGCCATCTCATTCACCATGGTGTCAAGGTCAGACCTTGTCATCACAATCAATTGACTGCCTAAGATTTTGTTTTCTGTGTTCATAATAATATATATATGTGTTAAACTTTTTGTTCTTCATTTACATGGTACTTTATGCACGGATCCTTTTGCATTTTAGATTTCAAGAAGTATCGAGGCCGACAATCTTGAAACCCTAGGCACTACCACGAAATCGAATGCAAAATTAGAGTGATGCAAGCTTCAAGAAGAAAATCGCACCAACAACCAGCCATTTCTGCCCTTACATTTCAAAATTGGTTCTAACAAGGAAGTCAATTAGAACCAACATTTCGTTTTTGTGGGGATTTGAAAGTCACAAAAGCATGTATTAAGCGTATTGATCTGGATCACGAACAAGTCATAATTGATAAAATCGCAATTAAAAAGGTGAAAGAAGTAAAATAATCTATTGTATTTTCACGGAATATGCGATACAATTATTACCTTTGTGCTATAATACATTTTAAATAAAGATGGACAATAAACGATTAAACAGAATCAAGGTTGTTCTGGTGGACAAACAGAGGAGCAATAAGTGGCTGGCAGAACAAGTTGGCAAAGACCCTGCAACTATCTCTAAATGGGTCACCAATACGACACAACCCAATTTAGAAACGTTATTGTTGATAGCCAAGGTGCTTGATGTAAACGTAAATGAACTGGTAAGACCATTAGAATAAAAGTGAACATGAAGAGTAATAGGTCAGTAGCCATATAATAAAGATCAACGATGAGTCAGAAAATAGAAATTATCAATAACTGGACACTGCCACGTATCTTTCAGGAACTGGATAATGGCAATATGCGTATTCCCCGATTCCAAAGGGCGTATGTATGGGAACGCACAAAGATTGTGAGCCTACTCAATAGTATATATAAACAATATCCTATAGGATCTTTCTTCCTTTGGGATACAGATATGCGAATGGATGGGTTCTGTAGGGACATCACGGAACTTGGATTCCCCAAGAAACCTGAGGCCAGCAAGTTCTCTTTTATTCTCGATGGTCAGCAAAGAATTACGTCCCTATATGTTGCTTTGCGGGGCAAGATGCTCAACGATGTTGACTATAGTAAGATTTGCTTTAATCTTGACAAGAAGATATTCAAGGTTCCCAAGCTAAAAACAGAACAGAACAATATTCCTGTTTGGAAGATATACGATGACAAGGAATATGGAAATCTTCTGCAGGAGTATTACAGCTCAGGCAAGATGGAGTTTGGGAGGCTGATTCAGGACTGTCATGAGTTACTAAATACTTATCCAGTAAGCATCATCAAGTCAATGAACATGGAACTGGATGAAGTAGTAACCATTTTTGAACGCATCAATCAGGGGGGCAAGCGTCTTTCGTTGTTTGATTTAGTTCATGCTTCTGTATGGTCGGAAGACTTTGACATGCGTAACAAAATAGCAGAGTTCAACAATGATCCTGTTATCAAGATTTTTGGTACATTAGATTCGGAAATCTTTACTCAGTCGCTTGCTTTGAATGTATCTGGCGATTGTACCAACCGGCATCAGTTGAATCTTACAAATACAGACTGTAAGAATAACTGGCACAAAACCACTGAATGCATCCGCTTGGCTATAGATCTAGTCAAGAATTTAGGCGTTCAGCAACTGTCTATTATTCCATACAATAGTTTATTGGCTGTCATCCAGCATTACTTCTTCCTATCTGACGAGAAGTATGTCAACGCTGAAGTCAAGAATTTGATATCAGGGTGGTTCTGGACGGTCACCTTCTCACAACGTTATTCCAGTTCTACGCTAACGCGTATGAACGAGGATGCTCTGTGGATTAAAGATTTAGCCAATGGCATCTTAAGTCCTCGCTTGTTCTCAGTGAAACTAACAGTCGATGAATTGGTACGTGTCAGAATGAATCTTCGCTCGGTTATCAAGAACGGTATTCTTTGTTTGATGGCATTGAATGAACCATTGGACTTTGATAATGGAGCCATAGTAACGCTGGATAAAACCAATGCCTCGCGCTCCAACTCAAAGGAGAACCACCACTTCTTCCCTTATGCCCTGCGTCAGCAGTTTGGCATCTCTCAGGATGACGTGAACTCTGTGCTGAACTTTGCGTTTATCACCAAACGGTTAAACCAGCAGATTAGTGCCAAGCACCCGAGTGTGTATCTTCATCAATACGAAGCAGAGAATGCAGAAATACGTAAATGTCTTTCCACACATTTCATTGATGAAAATGCATTTGCTGCCGCAAAGCGTGATGACTTCAGGGAATTTGTCACATTGCGAGGATCATTAATACTTGAAAAGATTCAGAAAGTCTGCCTCGTTGGAGAGGAGCAAAACGTGGTATCCATGCTAGACACTGACGACGAAATAGAAGAACTTTATCCGTTTGAAGACGAGCAATAAAATAGATATGGCAAAGAAAAAGAACGAGAATACTACCTCGATAGGTTTTGAAGAGGTGATATGGCGAGCAGCCGACAAACTGCGTGGCAACCTGAATGCCTCGGAGTATGAAGGCGTGGTGCTCGGTCTTATATTCCTGAAGTACATCAGCGACAAGTTTGAAGTGAAGTTCAAGGAACTGTCTGAAGATGAATACGCTGATGTAGAGGATAAAGACGAATATGAGGCTGATGGCGTGTTCTTCGTACCACAAGAGGCCCGATGGCACGTCATCTCTCTGGCTGCCCATACGCCTGAAGTGGGACGTGTCATAGATGACGCACTACAGGCGATTGAGCGTGAAAACCCAAAATTGAAGGGTGTGCTGCCAGGCAATTACGCCCGTCCAGAACTGGACAAACGCCGTCTGGGCGATGTGGTTGATCTCTTCTCCAACATCGAGATGTATGCCTCAGGCGAAGAGAAAGACCTGTTAGGTCGCGTCTATGAATACTGCTTGCAGAAGTTTGCTTCAATGGAAGGCAAGAACGCTGGTGAATTCTATACGCCCAGTTGCATTGTGCGCACCATCGTTGAGATTTTGCAACCCTTCCAAGGCCGTGTCTATGACCCTTGCTGTGGCTCTGGTGGTATGTTTGTGCAAAGTGCCAAGTTCATCAGGAACCATCAAAAGGAACTCTCTGGCATCAGCGTGTATGGGCAGGAGGCCAACCCCTCCACATGGAAGATGGCCCACATGAATGTGGCCATCCGTGGCCTGGAAGCCAACCTCGGACAGTCGTATGCTGACACGTTCTTCAACGATCAACACCCCACACTGAAGGCCGACTTCATCATGGCGAATCCACCGTTCAATCTCAGCGACTGGGGAGCAGACAAACTGGAGAAAGACCAACGCTGGAAGTTCGGACTGCCACCTGCAGGCAATGCCAACTTCGCGTGGATGCAGCACATGATTCACCATCTCTCGCCAACGGGTCGCATCGGCCTGGTACTGGCCAATGGTGCTCTGTCTTCTCAGACAGGTGGTGAGGGCGACATCCGACAACGTATCATCGAAGCCGACTTGGTGGAGGGAATCATTGCCCTGCCGTCGCAATTGTTCTACTCGACGGGCATACCCGTGTCGCTGTGGTTTCTCACTCGCTATAAACAGCAGCCGGGTAAGACACTCTTCATCGATGCCCGACAGATGGGAACGATGGTGACCCGCGCCGTGCGAGAGTTGCAGCAAGAGGACATCGCCCGAATAGCTGAGACATTCGATCAGTTCCGTAATGGTACGCTTGAAGACGAGAAGGGCTTCTGTGCGGTACGCTCTATTGAGGACATCAAGGCGCAGGACTTCATTCTCACACCTGGCCGCTATGTGGGTATAGCCGAGCAAGAAGACGACGGAGAACCGTTTGAGGACAAGATGAAACGGCTGACCTCGGAACTGAGCGGTCTCTTTGAGCAGAGTCACCAGTTAGAGGATGAGATCAGAAAACAACTGGGTAGCATCGGCTTCAAGATTTGAGCGCAAAACATATTCTTCGCTATTATCGTAAAACAACATAATATCGGAGAACAATGAAAGAGAAACTAATTTTAGAAATCAGCAATGAAATGGCAGGAATTCTGAGTGTTGAACAATTAGCGAAACTGAATGGCGTACTGCTGAAGTCCATCAGCAAGTACACCGTCAGCATGGGCGAGCAACAGGCACCGTCATTGGCTACATCCAACGATACACTGTTGAAGGCCTTCCTCTCTGCCAAGCAAGTAGAGGGATGCAGCCAGCCCACTATTCGCTATTACGGCAACACCATCAAACTGCTTGCTGATAACATGCCAAAGCGGTTTACAGACTATTCAACCGAGGACATCAGGGCATATTTGGCTGTTTTTCAGCAGAAGCACAATGCTACTAAAGTAACAGTTGACAATGTGCGACGCATCTTTTCATCGTTTTTCTCCTGGCTTGAAGAGGAGGACTTCATCCTGAAGAATCCCGTGCGACGCATTCACAAGGTGAAGACAGGTACACAAGTTCGTGAGGTGCTTTCCGACGAGTCGTTGGAGAGCATTCGTGACACTTGCACCCGTTCACGCGACTTGGCTATGGTTGACCTTCTGGCATCTACAGGTATGCGTGTCGGCGAGTTGGTGAAACTCAATCGCGAGGACATTAACTTCACGGAGCGTGAATGTGTGGTGTTCGGCAAGGGCAACAAGCAACGCATCGTCTATTTCAATGCCCGTGCCAAAATCCATCTCCAGCAGTACCTGAATGAGCGAAGCGACCAGAACGAGGCTCTGTTTGTGTCGCTCAACAATCCGCAGAAACGGTTGCAGATTTCGGGTGTGGAGGTGCGGTTGCGCAAGATTGGTCATGAAGCCAATGTGCCACGAGTGCATCCGCACAAGTTCCGTCGCACGTTGGCAACAATGGCTATTGACAAGGGAATGCCCGTTGAGCAAGTGCAGAAGCTCTTGGGCCATGTGAAGATAGATACCACCATGCAATATGCGATGGTGAATCAAAACAACGTAAAACTTTCTCATCGACGCTTCATCAGCTAAGACTTTATCAAAAGATTATGCAGAGAGGGAGCTAAGAGCAGAACAATGAATATGTAAATTCTCATTTATAGAACAATATGAAACTATTTTCAGAACGTTATAATTACACAAAGGCTTCAGATGTGATTATCAGAGAAAAAATCACACCTGAAATTCAGAATGCCATCTGCTCATGCTATGACAGATTATCACATATATTTCAAGAATCCGGCGCATATAATAGATATGAGAAGCCATATTTTAAAATGGAGCTATACCTATGGACTTATTTTTTGAATCAGCGTGAAGGTGATTATAGCAATAATGGACCTTATCGCATTGTTGCAACCTCATTTTTAGAAGATAATAAACCATGGTATAAGAAATTAGATTTGGTTGAATTCACCATTAAATATCTATATGATCTTGACACAAAGCGCGACAGACGGATGTACGTTTTTCATTCGTTTGTAAAGCACTTGAATTATGAGTTTAAGCGTTTGAATTTTGGATATAGAGTGCTTAATACCGAAATTGTTGAAATAACTTCTGAAGAAGAAATAAAGACCATTGAATCAGCTACTCATGATTCTCCCAACAATATCAGAGCACATTTAAACAAGGCATTAGAATTGTATGCTCAACGTCCGATAGGAGATTACCGCAACTCAATCAAAGAATCGATATCAGCGGTTGAAGCATATTGTCGGGAGAAAACCGGTAAAAGCACTCTTGGAGAAGCTCTAAATGAATTTAAGAAAACGGGGATTGCATTTCCTCCTATTTTGATTGATGCGTTTATAAAGTTATACGCATATACCAATCAGCCGGATACTGGAATTCGCCATGCTTTAATGGATAATGACACTGATTATGAGCCCGGGGCCGAGGAGGCCCTTTTCATGTTGGTTTCATGTAGTTCATTCATCAATTATCTAAATAAGAAGATAAAATAAGCCGTTATGGAGAAGTTTGATATCATCCAGTGGGCAACAATTCTCAGTCCTATCATTGCGGTTATCATCGCAGTGGTGACTTCGTGGCTGAATTCAAAAGGTGTCACGAAACAGATAGCCTCCATTAAAAGGTTATCTATCCTCCATGCTGAAATAGCCATCATTCAAAATGAAATAGATGCTTTCAAGAATAGTTTGTTACTCCATCAATGCCAAGAGACTTTTGATGAGTTTCATTTTAGTGAAGAGAGCATTTTTGCACATCAATTAGATTCTCAATCTCAATTGATAATGGCGAAACAAAGATCTAACAAACAACTTGAAGCTGATTTAAAGTACTATAAGAATTTGTATAATAAACTTCAAGAGAAACAACGGCAATTGGTTGATTTGAAAAATGAGTTAGAGCAGTTAAAGTGATCCATTATGGAAGAGTGGAAAGAATATAATTTAGGTGATTTAGTAGAACTCAAAAATGGTGTTGCTTTTAAAAGCAGCGAGTTTATTGAGAGTGGAATCCCTGTAATCAAAATAAAGAATGTAAAGCCCAATAAGATATTATTGGACGATTTAAGTTATGTGTCAGAACAATCCTCACATAATAGGAAATGTTTTGATATTCTTCCATCAGATATCTTAATAACAATGACAGGAAACAGGAAAGATGGAGGTCCTGATAGTTGGGTTGGAAAAGTTGCTTTATTCGGTAAATCTGGTAGATACTTGTTGAATCAACGAGTAAGTGCTATCAGGATTAAAAGAAAAGATATTGTAGAGTTCCATTATTTGGCTTATCTTCTATCCTGTTGGGATGCACAGCTATATTTCGTAAACCATTCTAATAGTTCTGGAGGTCAGGCAAACATTTCACCAGATGTTGTTTACGGTTATAATGTATCTCTCCCCTCTTTATGTGAACAAACACGTTTAGCAAGTATTCTAAAATCCCTTGATGATAAAATTGAGGTAAATAGGCGGATAAACGATAATTTAGAGCAGCAGGCTCAAGCCCTATTCAAGTCGTGGTTCGTAGACTTTGAGCCGTTCAAAGATAGAGAGTTTATAGACACTGAGATGGGAAAAATTCCCGAAGGGTGGAAAGTCGGCACGCTATATGACGTTGCAGAAATATATGACAGGTTAAGGAAACCGCTCTCTGGTAAAGACAGAGAGAATATGAAACGGACTTACCCATATTATGGTGCCACCTCGTGTATGGATTTTGTTGACAACTACATATTTGATGGTATTTACACTCTAATTGGCGAAGACGGAAGCGTCGTTAAGGATAATGGCCTACCATATATGCAATATGTATGGGGTAAGTTCTGGGTAAATAATCACGCTCATATCTTGCAGGGGAAGAATGGGTATAGCACGGAAATGATACACGTGTTATTGTCAATAACCAATATACAACATCTCGTAACTGGAGCTGTTCAGGCAAAGTTGAGCCAGGCTAATATGCAAAAGATACTGCTGGCAATTCCACCATCTAATATTCTTGATGAATTTAGACCAATTATTGGCTGCATGTATGAAATGAGACGCAAAAATGAAGACGAATCTGCCCGTCTAACCCATCTTCGCGACTCACTACTGCCAAAATTGATGTCTGGTGAATTAAAAGCAGATGAAATAAACTTGTAAATTCTCATTTATGGAAGAATGGAAAGAATATCGATTGGGAGATTTTATGGAGTTTAATCCTAAGATAAGTCTCAAAAAAGATACTGTAGCGAGGAAGATTACAATGGATCAACTCGTTCCTCATTCAAGAGATATTTACTCTTGGACGTATGAACCATATTCTGGCGGAGCTAAATTCCAAAATGGCGATACCATCATGGCAAGAATAACACCTTGCCTGGAAAATGGAAAACACGCTTTCATTTCGTTGTTAGATGAAAATGAGATAGCCTATGGCTCCACCGAGTATATTGTGATACGAGGAAGAAAAGGTATTAGTGACAATCTTTTCGTCTATTACCTAACACATGTTCCATCCTTCAAGGATGCGGCTGTAAAATCAATGGTAGGAACCTCTGGCCGCCAAAGAGCGCAAGTTGATGTCCTTGAAAACCTGACAATGACGCTGCCCACTATCACAGAACAGAAAAGGATCGCAGACATTCTAACGAAACTGGATGACAAAATAGCCTTAAATAAGCGGATAAACGATAATTTCGTCTATTCCATCATAGTAGTCATGCTAATATTGCTTTTGATTTCACTTAGAAACGATAATTTAGAGCAGCAAGCACAAGCCTTGTTTAGGTCGTGGTTTGTTGACTTTGAGCCATTCAAAGGTCAACAATTTGTTGAATCTGAATTTGGTGAAATACCTCAAAGCCTCTTAACCGCATATGTTTCTGAAATACCGCATACTTTGGAAACCGGTAGAAGGCCTAAAGGTGGTGTGGGAGAATTGACATCTGGTGTTCCTAGTGTCGGCGCAGAACATGTAAAGGGCATGGGCAATTACGACTATTCGAAAACCAAATATATTACCGCTGATTACGCCTCATCACTTAAAACTGGTAAGATAAATGGATATGAGTTGCTTATTTATAAAGATGGAGGCAAGCCAGGCTACTTTATTCCAAACTATTCCATCTTCGGGGAAGGTTATCCTTATGACGAATGCTATTTGAATGAGCATGTGTTCAAACTGGACTTTGGCGACAGGGGCTATAATGCTTTCTGCTATTTCTTCTTCAAGACGGATTTCGTAATGAATTACCTTAATGCCCAAGGAGGCAAAGCTGCCATTCCAGGGATTAACAGGCAGGATATCGAGAATATTCTCATTTATTCTCCTCAGAACGAATCTGTTAAAGAATTTGGATGGTTGGTTTTGCCCATGATAAAGCAAATCCTCATAAACTGTAAAGAATCTCGTCGCCTTGCTAATCTCCGCGACACTCTTCTCCCTCGCTTGATGTCAGGCGAACTTAAAGTTAACGAAATCGAAAACGTAATATGAGCATCAACCAATTCACAGAAGACAGCTACGAGCAGACACTGATAGACCTATTCAAACGAATGGGCTACCAGTACGAATGCGGCTACGACGTGGAACGAGATTTCCGCGAGCCATGGTATGTGGATGACCTGAAACAAGCATTGTGCAAGCAGAACCCGAAAATGAGCGACGAGGTGATTGATGAAGCATACCGCCTTGTTACCCATATAAACGAGGGAACATTGGAGCAGCGCAACGAGCAGATGATGGACTATCTGCAAAACGGTGTTGAAGTGAAATATGTAGATAACGGGCGTGATCAGACGGCCCTCGTGCGACTTATAGACTTTGAGCATCCCACTCAGAATCTGTTTAAGGTATGCAACCAGTGGCGTGTAGTGGGGCACATGAAGATACGCTGTGATATAGTAGTGTTTGTGAATGGCCTGCCGTTGGTAGTGATTGAGTTGAAATCACCAGCCAATGACAACGTGGAGGAAGATGATGCCTACCTGCAAATCAAACAGTATCAGCAGAAATGTCCGTCGTTGTTTGTCTATAACGCCTTCTCGGTGGTCAGTGATATGCTGACCACGAAAGCCGGAACACTCACTGCCAAGCAGAACCGCTATATGGAATGGAAGAGCCGTGATGGCGTTTCTGAGTCGGCTGAAATTATTGATTATGAGACATTCTTTGAAGGCATCTTCCGCAGGGAGAGGTTGATCGATATACTGCAAAACTTCCTGTGCTTCGACCACAAAGACGGGCGCACGGCTAAGATCATGGCTGCTTATCACCAATACTTTGCCGTTAACAAGGCTGTTGCCAAGACGCACGAAGCGGTTGGAGGCAACGGCAAGATTGGTGTATTCTGGCACACACAGGGAAGCGGTAAGTCGCTGTCAATGGTGTTCTATGTCCATCGGCTGATTCAACAGTTCCCACAATGCACTGTCGTAGTGGTGACTGACCGCAACGACCTGGACCAGCAGCTGTATGAGCAGTTTGCCGGTTGCCAGAAGTTCCTCCGTCAGGAACCGCAGCGCGTGGGCTTTGACATTAACGAAAAAGGCAAACTGACCAAGACTGCCGGGCGCGAAGACCTCGTGCGCAAGCTAAAGGATCTGCAAACGGGCGGTATCATCTTCACCACCATACAGAAGTTTGAGGAAGGAACGGGACTGTTGTCTGAGCGTGAGAACATCATCGTTATCACAGATGAAGCCCATCGCTCACAATATGGTGACGAGCATTGGGACGTTAAAGCAGAGCGCATGAAGAAAGGCTATGCCCTGCTGATGCGTGAAGCCTTGCCCAATGCATCGTTTATCGGCTTCACGGGTACACCCATCAGCGAGGCAGACCGCGACACCAAGGAGGTATTCGGCGACTACATCGATGTGTATGACATGACACAAGCCGTTGAAGACGGTGCTACTCGTCCTGTCTATTACGAGAGCCGTGTGGTCAATCTGAAACTGGACGAGGAGGTACTGAAAAAACTCGATGATGAGTTTGATCGTCTTGCCGAAGAAGGTGCTACCGAAGAGCAGATCAACAAAACACGACAGGACAACAGCGGCATCAAGCAAATACTCTGTCACCCTGATACTATCGACAGCCTTTGCCGTGACATCATAGACCACTATGAGAAGAATCGCCAACAGGAGTTGACGGGCAAGGCAATGATTGTGGCCTATAACAAGGATGCAGCCGTCAAGATATATCGCAAGATACTTGAACTTCGCCCTGAATGGACCGAGAAAGTTCATGTGGTGGCCAGTGCGGCCAATACAGACAAGGAAGAGTGGCACGACGTGATTCAGCCTAAGATGAATAAGGAGTATGCGGCTCTGTTCAAGGAGGACAATTCACCCATGAAGATTGCTATTGTGGTGGATATGTGGCTGACTGGTTTCGACGTGCCTTCGCTGGCAACAATGTATGTCTATAAACCGATGAAGGGGCATAACCTGATGCAAGCAATAGCCCGTGTCAATCGTGTGTTCCCCGAGAAGGAAGGCGGTCTTATCGTTGATTACGTGGGTATTGCTGGCGCTTTGAAACAGGCTATGCAAGACTATACGCAGCGAGATCGTCAGCAGTTTGGCGATCCTGATATCAATAAGACGGCACGGCTGAAGTTTCAAGAGAAACTTGAAATATGCCGTGACTTGCTCTATGGCTTCGACTATAGCGGCTTCTATCACGGGACAGACCCCGAGAGAGCACAGCTTATCAAGGGTGGTGTCAACATCATGCTGGCTCCACAGCGTGCGGAGCAGATGAAGAACTTCATGAAAGAGAGCCAGCTGCTGCATAATGCGCTGACCCTTTGCCGCTCATTGGTTGGGCCACAGGAAAAACAGGAGGTGGCATTCATGGATGCCGTGCGTGTGCTGCTGACACGGTTGGCCCAGAAAGGGAAGATTACCAAGCAGGACATCAATGAGCGCATCAGTCATCTGCTGGAGCAGAGCATCCAGAGCCAGGGAGTCATCAACCTCTTCAAGTCGGAAGGCACAAACTTCTCTCTCTTTGAAGAAGCATTCCAAAAGGAGATACGGAAGATGAAGGAGAAGAACCTGGCCGTGAAACTGTTGGAACGATTGCTGAAGGAACGCATCCACACCTTTGAGCGAACCAACGTGGTGCAGAGCAAGAAATTCTCAGACCTGCTGAATATGGCTCTCTCCAACTATCTGAAGGGAATGCTAACCAATGAGGAAGTCATCGAAGAACTGCTGAAGATGGCAGAGGTGATCAAGCAGAATGAGGAAGAAAGCAACAAACTGGGACTGACTGTTGAGGAAAAAGCCTTCTATGATGCGCTCAGTTCCCCGGAAGGAATACGCGAGGCTTACACCGATGAACAGTTTGTGGCTCTTACCCGTGAGCTGACAGAGCAACTTCGTCGCAACCGCACCATTGACTGGAATCGCAAGGAGTCTGCCCGTGCCAAGATGCGTGTGCTCGTGAAACGATTGCTGAAGAAATACAAGTACCCGCCTGAGGGCCAGGAAAAGGCCTTGGAAACGGTGATGGCACAGTGTAACAAGTGGGCGGACGACGATGATAATGTATATGCAGAGCCGGAGGCGCATATTGTTAAGATGTATCCTCAAGCAGGAGAGGAAAATGAAATGATGATGGCAGCCGAAGACATCTTCATCTATGGCAGTATTCCTGTTGACCTGCCTAATACAAAACGTACTGAGTTATCTAACGGAAACTTGGGCCTGGTTCTGATGTATGCAATAGGTAGTGCTGCCCGCCAGAAGACGGAATCAGCTGGCAAAATTGCACTGGGGATCAAAGAAGAAATGTTGAAGGACGAACAGATGACAGCTTACAAGAGTCTTAAGTACCTGCTATTCCATTATTGGAGCAATCCAAAGGCTTATTCTCTGACTAAGGAGCCCGTATTGGTTGACAAGAATTCTGTTCCATCTCAATACTTGATCAGAATGGAGAAAGAAGCTGAGAAGTTCTTGCTACTGGACTATGATCCTCAACAAGTTGTGGAGATAGAGAATATCAACATTTTGAAGACCCAGCGAAGAGGTGAAATCAGATATCTCCCATTTGTAACCACATTAGAAAGCATTGTTGATGAATAGACTTGTCATCATAGGAAACGGCTTCGACATGGCGCATGGCCTCAAAACCAGTTATATGGACTTCATTAACTGGTATTGGAACAAACGCATAGATGCCTTTGCGGGTAACACAACAAAGGTTTCAGAAGACCGTTTGTGCAAACTGACCATCAAAGATGGCACCAACGTAAGTTGCTGGAATGTGTTAACGTTCGAACAATCATACTTCAGGGATATTCTAGGCAACAGAACTTGTTCGGGTTATGAAGTTATAAAGGAACTCGAAAAACATCCCGAAGTCTTTTCGATAGATTATTGTCCTTTTTTCAAGAGAATCATGGAATCTTTTGAAACCAAAAGATGGGTGGACATAGAGAACGACTATTATTATATCTTGAAAAAGATGATTGGAGAAGTCTCTCCGATTGATTACACCATCGAGGATCTGAATGAGCAGATGGGCTTTCTACAGGAAAAGCTGGTAGAATACCTTCGTACAATTGAAGACCCTGAAGCAATCGGAGCCATAAGCAATGCCCTAACAGATAATATCTGCGTAGAAGATTTATCAATTGAAGGTAAAGTATTGGCGAAGAGAATGGGAATTATTGAATTTGATACCAATACCTTTGATGATAATCGTTACATGGCAGAACAATTTTCTGGTTTGTCTCCTGAACGTACCATGCTATTGTGTTTCAATTATACTGCGACAGCCAAGATATATGAACAATATGGTGGTCTTATCCTCAATTACATTCATGGCGAGTTAGAGCATCCTGAGCATATCATCTTTGGCTATGGCGATGAACTAGACAAGGACTATCAGGGCATTCTTGAGAAGAATGACAATGAGCTGTTGAAAAACGTCAAGTCTGTTAAGTATTTGGAAACGAGGAATTACCACAAAATGCTAGATTTTTTAATGGCAGCACCGTTCCAAGTGCTGATTATGGGACACTCATGCGGCAATTCTGACAGGACTTTGCTTAACACAGTCTTTGAGCATGAGAACTGCGTTTCTATAAAGCCCTTCTATCACAAATGGGAAGATGGCAGCGACAATTATCTGGAGCTTGTTCAAAATATCTCACGAAACTTCACTAACATGAAATTGTTCCGCGATAGGGTTGTGAACAAGGAGCAATGTCAAACAATGTAACATATATAAAACATGAAAAAATTACAACTCAAGGTTAATTCTAAGTATCTTTCCATTCAAGAAGGCTTTGAATGGAAAGACATTCCCAATTTTTCAATCATTACAGGAGTTAATGGAATTGGGAAAACCCAATTGCTTCAAATCCTCAAAGCTGAAAGATTTAAGGATTTTTCTATTTATGATGAAGAAGGAAATATTTCTCGGTTTTTTTTAGCATCATCACACCGGCAAAACCTTAGCATAGATGGACTTATTGAATATCGAAAACAAGAGATGGATAGAAAAGCACAACAGAAAGATATTCAGAATAATATAAATAATCATCGCCAATGGTTAAAAAATACAATTACGCAATTGAATAATGTACAAGACCCAGTAGAAAAACAAAGACTTAGTAACATTGCAAGAAATTATGAGCAATCGATAAAGAATCTCGCAAATCAAATTGAAAGTCTAACTATTTTTGACTACGAGATAGAGTTAAATAATTTGTCTGAATTGTTAGGAAAAAACAGGGAGAATATCACTGATGATGAAATTAGGGAATATGCTAATCCATACTTTAATACTCTTTCTGAAGTCAATGATTACGAAGCATTCTTAAAACAAGAAGAGCAAGAACGTAATGAACGCTATATAAAACTTGCAAAAGAGGGTCGTGAGTCTGAAATTGCTGAAGTTCGTAATATAAAACACTCGTATGAGAGAATAAATATCTTATTTAAAAGGTATCATTTCGATTATTTTGAGATGCTTGACCCTTTCCCTGCAGATAAAAGCAGAAATGGAGAAATAAGATTTAAGGGAAAGAAGGATGAGATTGTTGAATACGGAGCCTTGTCTTCTGGAGAACAAATGATAGTCAAATTTATCATCTGGGCTATGGGACGTGATATTAGAGGAAATAGAATTAATACGATGCTCCTTGACGAACCAGATGCACACTTACATCCTACTATGTGCAGGATGATGATAGACATTTTGTCTGAAATTTCTAGAGATAAGGAATTGGGTGGTAGTGGTATACGTATAATCATGACAACACACTCACCGTCAACAGTAGCCTTTGCTCCAGAAGAGTCTTTGTTTGTGATGGAAAAGGATGTGAATAATAATAGAATTATCAGGTCTGCAACTACAGAAGAAGCAGTAAACATACTAAGTGATGGTATTTTTACTTTTGAGAAAGCCATTTATAGGTTTAGTTTGGCTGTAAATACAGAAAAGAGTGTTATTCTATTCGTAGAAGGGAAAACAGATGTAAACCACTTATACAAAGCAATGGAAATACTTGGGATGGATTTGGACATTGTTATCATTGACATGCATGATGCTGGAGCATTATGCAATTTTATACGTTCAACTCCTGCGAAGTTATTAAATGGAAAGAAAATGATAGCATTGTTTGATTGTGATGAAGAAGGGCAAAAAAAATATAATAGTATTCCTGGCAATGAAACAATTATTCCTGGTGTTAAAAAACTAACTTCAGCACAATCCGAAGAACGATCTTTTGCAATGACACTTCAACCACCATCAGGTTTAGAGAAGTATTGTCCCATTGAATTCTTGTATCCTTATGATTATTTGAAATCTAATAATATGTTAGAGAAACGAAATTACAATAAATACAAGGAAACCTTTAAAGGCAGTTCACCAGAAGAAGATAAAGATATAGTCACTGAGTTTGAACATGAAACATCTTTAAGGCCATTTAAAGTTTTAGAATGTAAGAAGAATGAATTTGCAGAAAGGATAAAAATGGAAACAAATAAAGAACTATTTCTCAATTTCGAGCCAACATTGAATTTGATCAAAATAATTATTGAATCATAGTGGCTGTGTTAATTATCTAATTTAAATGTTAAGGGTTAATCTAAAGAGCGTATTGGGTAAATGCAATAGAGACAGTGGGTAATTTCAGAAAAGGGATTTGCACTTGATTCTATAGAAATTAAGAATGTGAAGAATCAAGGGAAAGTTCTTTTTGATGGTCTCTAGAAAGCCTTAGACGCTCATATTGAATCAATGGCAGATATTCAAAAGCGACTTAGGTTAGAATATAATGGTTATTCCTTCAATGAGGAGAAAAAAATAAATAAAAAGCAGGATGGTAGGAGTATAAGCCCCTACTGTCAGGCTTTAAAAGATGTAAATATTGCGAAGAATTAAAACGTTATAGGAATATGGCACTTACAATAGAAGAACTAAAAATATTGATACAGAATGACGAGCATCGTCAGCTGGAACTGAAGAAGACCACTGGTGAGCTTAAGGACGGAATGCGCACAGCCTGTGCCTTCTTGAATACCGAAGGTGGCTGGCTCATCTTTGGTGTAGCTCCAACATCACTGAAGATTCTGGGGCAGCAGGTCACGGACAATACTCAACGGGAGATAGCCCAGGCTCTGAGTTATATGGAACCACAAGTTGATGTGCGAGTAGAGTATATTGATGTTCCTGATCGTCCTGACCATAAGGTGATTGCTATGCACTTTGATGGATGGGCTTGGGGCATGGTGCCTTATACTTATCATGGTTGTCCTTACTACAAGGTAGAGAGTACGACGAAGGAGATGCCGCGCGACATGTATGATGAACGGTTGCGCAGGAGTAAGCCAGACATGTTTGCTTGGGAACGGCAACCTTCGGAGTTTACCGATATCAGTTCTCTGGATGAGAAACTG
>Ga0247610_10003152_pt1 | contig 18369 bp, 10 predicted proteins | sample 174DNAGHGhighgp2_FD_193483 | JGI IMG/M metagenome (GOLD analysis project Ga0247610, IMG submission 193483) | Sheep rumen microbial communities from Palmerston North, Manawatu-Wanganui, New Zealand - 1742 DNA GHGhigh gp2 | ecosystem: Host-associated > Mammals > Digestive system > Stomach > Rumen... | reverse complement strand
GCACTCTTTCAGAGTGCTTGCCACTATAGCGCTTGTTATCCGGGGGTGCTCGCTACGCTCGTACCCTCGGTTATTGAGCGAAGACCGCGTTGCGGTCTCTTTGGTGGTATGATTGCGGATAATCATTACTGGAAATGACTCCACTTGGAAAAGTCCTTGGAATTTCGTTAGCGCGCCCTGCGCCCGGCTCGAAGAGACGCTTGACACTCCTCCCTGCTATCAATAAGCCTGGCAGTGCGGCTGCGTATCCGCTCCATGAGGGAACTTTCCGACTTTCGGCGGTCATTGAACTTTCGGCGGGATATGAGATTGGGAATAGAGGTTTTTTATTGTACCTTCTTCTGACTTTTTAATTCAGCCAACGGGTGTGTCATTTTATTTCGATGTCACCATACCTCATACGTTCGCCAGCGGCCAGACGGTCGGCCTCGAAACGCAGTATGCGCACTTTGGCAGGCTTAAACTCCACTGTCTGCCAGATGGGATTGTTCACGATATTTGAGAACTCTCCAGAGGACAGCTTTGTCCAATGCAGCCAGTCGTCAGAGCCCCACAGCGTGTAATGTGTGATAGTGCCATCGGGCGACTCTTGTGGTGGCAGATAATGAAATTCACTTATGGTCTGTTCGCTATCCCAATCTATCATCATCTGCTTAGGGCTACTGAAGAAGATATGCAAAGACGATGATTTCTTCTCGCCGCTGTCAGGGATGTCTGCGTTAAGTCGTGGAGCCAGATACGCTCCGACCCTTTTTATCACAGGTTCGCATTTGGCATCAACTACCGTGAGACGTAGTTTGCTTGCCGTAACGGTGGGAAAGCAGATGATACGACGATGGCCGATGGTGGTAAGTCCGTCGCCGTTTTCTACGAGCTCGTCCTTCAGCGGCAGCCATTGTCCGTCAACCATTGCTTCGAGTGCGAACTTCTTTACGCGCTGCCCCAAGGCGATGTCTTCTTCTACCAGAAAACGATTGAATGCCGTTGGGCGTTTGAAACTGATGGTTGTGACACGCCCGCTGTCGTCTATTTTTGCCGTTCTGGTAAGGTCGTCTCTGAACGCTTTGTCAATCATCTGTTTGAATGCTATGCCACGCAAGCTGTCGTTTGGGTGTATGCGTCCGTTGGGAGCAATGGGGAAGTTCAGCAATAATGTAGAGTTGCGCCCCACGGATTTATAATAGGTGTCCATCAGTTTCGACAGGCTCTTTACATTTCCGTCCTCGGCTTTGTGATAGAACCACCCCGGACGTATGCTGGTGTTGGTCTCGCCCGGAACCCACGAGTCGCCATCCTCAAGTCCATAATGCAACATGTGCCGACTGACTTCACCGTCATGGTTAAGCAAGCTCCAGTTGGTTTCTCCAACCTGTCCTGCCTCAGTACCCACCCAGCGCAGGTCGCCTCTGTCGCTGCCGTCATTCCAAATAAGACACCGCGGTTGCAGTTCTCTTATCATACGATATGTTTCGGGCCATTCATAATACGTTGTGCGGTCTATCTTTCGCGTCTCGTTGGCACCGCCATACCAGCCGTCGCCACCGTTAGCGCCATCAAACCATACCTCGAAGATCTCGCCATAGTTCGTGAGCAGTTCGCGCAGCTGCTGACGGAAATAGGTGACATACTCCGGGCGGCCGTATTGTGGATGATTCCTGTCCCACGGCGAAAGATACACGGCAAAGGCGAGTCCTTCTTCGCGGCAAGCATCTGCCAACTCTCTGACCACATCACCATTGCCGTCTTTCCAAGGCGAGTTCTTCACGCTATACGATGTGTAAGCCGACGGCCACATGCAGAAGCCGCAATGGTGTTTTGCCGTAAAGATTACACCTCTCATGCCAGCCTGCTTGCAAACACGTACCCATTGCTTACAGTCCAGGTTGCTCGGATTGAACAGTTGAGGCGATTCATTGCCGAATCCCCATTCCTGATCGGTATAGGTGTTGAGCGAGTAATGAATGAAGGCATACATCTCCATGTCCTGCCATCGCAACTGGTTCTGTGTAGGTACTGGTCCACAAGGAATATCATTCCGCACCTGGGCATAGCTCTGAATCACCAGCAACGCCATGAGCGTAACGAGGGCAATGTTTCTGAATTGTCTCATTGTCTTTTCTTTTCGTGATTCGGCTACAAATATACACATCTTTTGTTTATTGCATATCTTTTGCCGTCAATAATTATGATTTGTTAAGATTCTGTCAATGACTACGTAAAAGGACACATACTACAAAAGGTATAACCACAAAGGTGTACTGTCGAAACAAAATAGGTGCATTCATCATTCCATGACCATCGAATAATAATTTGTCATGGTGTAACGTATATACATATACATTATGTTAAATTAGAAGGCCACATATAATAAATATGACATAAAGTTTGCTGGATTCAAGCGAATGTCCTACCTTTGCACATGCAATACAATCATCACTCAGACATAATGAAGAGATTAACGACCCACCTTTTTGCGCTCATCGTGGCATCTGTCATGCCCGTTGCGGCACAGACAGACCGTGGCTTCGTGCACCCCGGCGGCTTGCACACTCAGGCCGATTTCGACCGTGTGAAGGCTCAGCTTGCCGCCGGCAATCCCAAGGTGAAGGCTGCCTATCAGGTGCTCACCAGTGCCGCCTATTCGCAGTCTTCCACCCAGACATACCCCGTTGAGACCATCGTGCGTGGTGGCGGCAATGGCGAGAACTACATCAATGCCTGTCGTGGCGCCACCATGGCCTACCAGAATGCCTTGCGATGGAAGATCAGCGGCACGGCGGCTAATGCCAAGGCCGCAGTACGCATTCTCATGGCCTGGGCCAATACCACTAAAGCCATCGGCGGCAACAGCAACTACGCCCTCGCTGCAGGACTCTATGGCTACCAGTTCGCCCAAGCCGCCGAGCTCATGCGCGACTACGAGGGCTGGAGTCGCGAGGATTTCCACACGTTCCAGCGCTGGATGCTCGACGTGTGGTACCCCTCGGCACTGGGCTTCCTGCGTGGGCGCAATGGCACGTGGGAGAATGTCGGCAAGTGGTGGCAGGCACCGGGTCACTACTGGAGCAACTGGGGTTTGTGCAACGCGCTGTGCCTCGTCTCGATAGGAGTGCTGTGCGACGATGTCTTTATCTATAATCAGGGCATGTCCTACTTCAAGTACGACCAGGTGGGCACGTTCCGCGAGAAGCGCGCTGAAGTACCCATCAAGAACGACGGCCTGACGGAGTTCCTTGGCAATCTCGTAGTCACGACATCGCAGATGGAAGGTGCCAAGTTCACCACGGGCAATGGCGCTGAAGTCGAGGTGGGTGGCTATGGTGAGCTTGGCCAGATGAACGAGAGCGGTCGCGACACGGGACATTCTGCCATGGCACTTGGCCTTGCAGTGGATCTGGCCAAGGTGGGGTGGAATCAGGGCGATGATCTCTTTGCCTACATGAATCACCGTCTGGCAGCCGGCATCGAGTACATTGCCGCACAGACACTGGGCGTGGAAGGTCTGCCCTGGGTAAACTACCAGTATGGCCAGAGCGGTTTCTATTACACAGACTACCGCGCCTATGTGATGGAGGGACCCGCTTTGGGAGCACAGAACCGTCCGTATTGGGGCTCTGTCATCGGCATATACGAAGGCGTGAAAGGTGTTCGCATGCCTTTCGCCGAGAAAGCCTATGAGAACATGGGCATCGACGGTGGCGGTGCCGGCGGCACGAGCGGCGGTTATGACCATCTGGGCTACAGCGTGCTGATGAACACGCGTGACGAGCAGCTATGTCCTGCCGAACGCATCCCTACCGAGTTGTCGCCAAAGATGGAATATCTTGGCTCGGTGACGGTGAACCTCATTCCTTCGTTGGCACAAGAGAAGACACGCAAACTCGTGGTAGGCAGAGTCATAAGCCATAACGAGTTGGGCGGGCTGGTGAACACATTCGCCAGGAACAACAACACCTGCGTGCCAGCGGGACAGTCGCTGAAGCTCATGCCACAGCTGCCCGAGGGCGAGGAAGATACAGGCCTCTGGCAGTGGAACACGGGACAGACCTCTCGCGAAATCACTGTCGTGGCCGACCGCAGCTATATCTACCGCGTGACATATACCAACAAAAACGGGGTAGAGAGTCAGCTATGCTTCCCCATCGCCGTTGCGGGCGACTGCACCCCCGACCGTCTCACGCCAAGCATCACCGTGGGCGGCACTATGCGCGAGACGGCTTCGGCTGTCGTGGAGCCTAATAGCAGCGTTACCCTCAGCGTACGCCCCTCGGCAGGGTGGGGCACCTTCAAGTGGAATACCAATGCCACCACGGAGACACTCACCAAGACGGTGAAGAAGGACACGACCTTCATCCTGCGGTTCAAAAATCAAGGTGGAGCCGTTACGGAACAGGTCTTCGAGCTTTTCGTGAAGCCTACGGAGGCTTTTTCCATAGTGCCTGGCGATTATCTCGTGCGGCATTTCACCTCAAACACCTATATGACGGCCACTGGACGCAACAAGACCGTGACTTTCGCACCTCGCGACGAGGCCAGTGCATCGCAGCTCTGGCGTATAGAAGCCGATGATGCCGGGCACTATTGCTTCATCAGCCTGGCTGACGAAGACAGCCTGCGTCTCAACGGTCTAGGACGTACCATCGTATCGGCGGCATCGTTCCTTTTCGGCATTGACAAAGCCACAGGTTCCGACCGCATAGCTTTCTACACAGGCACCTCAGCGGCTACTTCCAGGTACTGGGACGTGAACGCTGATGCGTCATTCAACACCTCTGCTGCCACAACGCTATCTGGTTTCCCCTTCTTGCTGATACCTGTTCAGACGACAGTCGGCATCGAAAAGATAGACGACAGGAAGCCACACAGCACCCCGGCAGACGACAGTTGCCACGACCTGAGCGGCCGTAAGGTCGGAAATAGCAAGACATCGCGCGGTACGATGCCCCGCGGCATCTACATCGTCAACGGCAGAAAGGTTGCGCTCTAATGAGTGGTGCCCTATTTATCACTTTCAAGTGTTTTTTATAAGAATATAACCCATGAGAAAACTCTTCTTCTCACTGCTATTCCTCGTCGCTGTGACGGCCACTGCGCGTCAGCGCCTCTGTTTCAATGCCGACTGGCGGCTACAGGTCGGTGACCGTGCCGAGGCTGCAATGCCTGAGTTCGATGACAGCAAGTGGCGGCAAGTGACGTTGCCCTACGCCTTCAACGGCGACGAGGCATTCCGTAGAGACATTGTGGAGCTCACCGACACCATCTGTTGGTATCGTAAGTCATTCTTACTCACTGAGACCGACGTTAGCGGTAAGGTCTTCGTGGAGTTTGAGGGTGCACGTCAGGGTGCCGATGTCTGGCTCAACGGGCATCACCTCGGCTTCTCTGACAATGGGGTAATGGCCTTCGGCTTCGACCTGACGCCGTATGTCAGGGAGGGCGAGAACGTGCTTGCCGTGCGCTGCGATAACAGCTGGACTTACCGCGACCGCGAGCTCAATAGCCGCTATCAGTGGAACGACCGCAACTTCAATGCCAACTATGGCGGTTTGCCGAAGAACGTATGGTTGCACATCACCGGCAAGCTCTATCAGACATTGCCCATTTATTCTAACCTCGGCACGACAGGCACCTATGTCTATGCTACGGATTTTGACATTCCCGGTCACAAAGCCGTAATTCATGTGGAGAGTCAGGTGAAGAACGATGACGCAAAGGCGCGTTCGTTCTTCCTGAACGTTGTGGTGAAAGATGCAGAGTGTAATAAGATAGTATGTTTCAACGGCAATGAGCGACTAACCTTACAGCCCGGGGAGAGCATGACAGCAAAGGCCGAGAAGGAAGTACAAGGGCTGCACTTCTGGTCGTGGGGCTACGGCTATCTCTATACTGTAGAGACCTTTCTGAGTGAGAGTCTGGAAACGGCCGCGGCTGCCTACGACCGGGTTGTCACCCGCACGGGTTTCCGCAAGACGCGCTTTGGCGATGGCAAGATATGGCTCAACGACCGCGTTATGATGGTGCATGGCTATGCCCAGCGCACCAGCAATGAGTGGCCTGGCGTCGGCATCAGTGTGCCGGCATGGCTCAGCGACTACAGCAACGACCTCATGGTGAAGTCTGGCGGCAACATGGTGCGATGGATGCATGTCACGCCGTGGAAGCAGGACATTGAGTCGTGCGACCGCGTAGGCCTGCCACAGGCCATGCCTGCCGGCGATTCGGAAAAGGATGTCGAGGGTGCCCGCTGGCAACAGCGCACGGCCCTCATGCGCGATGCCATCATCTACAACCGCAACAACCCGAGCATACTCTTCTACGAGAGTGGCAACGAGAGCATCAGCCGCGATCACATGCTACAGATGAAGGCCATTCGCGACCAATTCGACCCTCACGGCGGCCGCGCCATTGGCAGCCGTGAGATGCTCGATATTGACGAGGCGGAGTATGGCGGCGAGATGCTGTATATCAATAAGTCTAAGAAGCACCCCATGTGGGCCATGGAGTATTGTCGCGACGAGGGTCTGCGAAAGTACTGGGACCAATGGAGCTACCCCTACCACCGCGAGGGCGAAGGCCCGCTCTATCGCGGCAAGCCCGCCACGGAGTATAATCACAACATGGATCAATTTGCCGTCGAGATGGTGCGGCGCTGGTACGACTACTGGCTTGAGCGCCCCGGTACGGCAACACGCGTGTCGTCGGGTGGCGTGAAGATTGTCTTCTCAGACACCAACACCCACCATCGCGGAGAGTCGAACTACCGCACGAGCGGTGTCACCGACGCCATGCGTATCCCGAAAGACGCCTTCTACGCTCATCAGGTGATGTGGAACGGATGGGTGGAGCCAGAGCGTGCGCAGACCTATATCATAGGCCACTGGAACTATGATGACGCCCCCTCGGCCGAGAGTGGCGAGGGTGGCGTGAAGCCTGTGGAGAAGCCCGTTTACGTCGTCTCCACGGCCGACGAGGTAGAGCTCTTCATCAATGGCCGCTCGCTGGGGAAAGGCAGGCAGATGTATCGTTACCTCTTTATCTTCGACAAGGTGACTTTCGAGCCGGGAAGGCTTGAGGCCGTGGCCTCCGATGGCAGCCGATATCACTTGGACACTGCGGGCGAGCCCTGCCAGCTGCGTCTCAAGGCCGTGACCAATCCCTGTGGTACGAAGGCCGACGGTGCCGACATGGTGCTCTATGAGGTGGAAGTCGTTGACAGCGAAGGCCGTCGTTGTCCGCTTGCCAATACCACCATCGACTTCCAGCTTTCGGGCGAGGCACAGTGGATAGGCGGCATTGCCACACGCAACGACCAGAGCATGATGCAGCCCGATGACAACCGCCCCGAGGGGCTGCTCGATGCCGCCGCAACCAAGAACGTGTCCGACAACTTCGTCGGTGCCATGTCGCTACCCGTGGAGTGCGGAGTGAATCGCGTGCTCGTGCGCACGACGACGACCCCAGGCACCATCACTCTGACAGCATCAGCCCAAGGCCTGAAACCTGTTGCCATAGACATACAGAGCGAGCCTGTGTCGGCCCCATCAGACAGCAACCACCTTGCCTGCCGTCTCGACAGGGGTGAGACACCACTCACGCCATCGTATGTCGAGGCAGCACGCAGCATACCGATAGCTTCAGCCACCGCAGGCCACGATGCCGACAATGCCGCTTTGAGTTACGATGACAATGAGCTCTCTGAGTGGAAGAACGACGGACGACTCTCCACGGCATGGATAAGTTATCGTCTGAAAGAGAAAGCTGCCATCGACGACATCTGCATCAAGCTCACCGGCTGGCGTCTGCGCAGCTACCCTCTCGAGATATATGCCGGCAAGCAACTCATCTGGAGCGGAGAAACGGAGCGCAGTCTCGGCTACATACACCTCACACCGACACGCCGCGTCAAGACGCGTGACATCACCATCCGCCTCAAGGGTGCCGGCAAGGACGAGGATGCCTTCGGCGGTATCGTTGAGGTGGCCGAGCCGGCAGCAGGCGAGCTTGACCTCTTCAAGGCTGCCAACGGCGCAGCAACCAACAGTGAGCTTCGCATAGTGGAGATAGAGTTCCTCACGAAACTGAAACAGAAAAAGCCATGACATTATGGGCATGCCTGTGCGCAGGCGACATATTGATAAACAGCGGGCAGGGTGGCTTCACCCTGCCTGTTTCCGAAGAGGCACCGGTGCCTCTGCAACCTTGGAACCACGTCACGACCATAGAACTCGACGACTGGCTGCTGGCCCATACAACGTCAGTTGCCGACAACGGTCGGCAGGCCACGACCGAGGGTGAGCCGGCATCGCAGCTCAAGGTGGTACGCTTAGACCGTCCTGTCGTGGGCATCGAGGGACTTGAGATGCGTGGCCTGCGTTCCACTTTCGCCCTGCTCACGAGGCAGGAATATATCCTTGCCGGCAAGGCAGCTGAACTTATCTATTGGGACTCGAACACTAAATACTGTGGCTGTTGCGGGGCACCCATGCGGTTTCATACCTCTATTTCCAAACGCTGCACGAATTGTGGCAAGGAGGTGTGGCCACAGCTTGCAACGGCAGTCATCGTCAGGGTCACACGTCGGCTTACAACGTCTGACGCTGCCGTGCACAAGGATGGTGCAGAGGCCATATTGCTCGTGCGTGCCAACAATTTCCGTGGCAACCACTATGGCCTCGTTGCGGGATTCGTGGAGACGGGCGAGACGCTGGAGGAGGCTGTGCGGCGTGAGGTGCGCGAGGAGACGGGGCTGGAGATTTCTAACCTGCGTTACTTCGGGTCGCAGCCATGGCCATATCCCTGCGGGCTGATGGTGGGCTTCACGGCCGATTATGCCTCGGGTGATATCCACCTACAGCGTTCGGAGCTCTCGAAGGGCGACTGGTTTACGTCAGACGCCATGCCTCCTATTCCCGACAAGGCCAGCATAGCACGTGCCCTTATCGATGACTGGCTTGCCGACCGGTAATAGGCCATCCACGTCGCTTAGCGTATGCGTAGCAGATCGCCCACCTGCGGCTCATAGTCGGGGCTGAGGTGGTTCATCTTGTAGAGATTGGCCAAGCGTATGCCGTAGCGTTGTGAGATGCTGTACATTGACTCGCCGGCTTCAACGGCATGAGGTATCTTCCGGAACTCACGGTCGGCTTTCTTACGCTTCTTCTCCAGATAGACAATGTCGCCAGGGCGGAGCATGTAGTCGGCAGGCAGATCGTTGTAGCGCAACAGCTTCCAAGGCTTCGTGCCTGTCTCACGGGCGATGTATTCCCATGTGTCACCGGCGTTGGCGATAATCATGTAGATACCATTGTTCTTGTAAACGATATGGTCTGTGAAGAAACGACTTTCGTTCTCCACATCGGCAAGCGTGGAGGTACGTGCATGATAGCGACCCTTCGTGCGCGAGTCAAACTGCGTGAGGTTGTAGCGCTCTATCACGTTGATGAGCATTTCTGCATAGCGTGGATTGGTGGCATAGCCACAGCGTTTCAGACCGCGTGCCCAGCCTTTATAGTCGCTCTTCGACAGACGGAAGAGCGAGCTGTAGCGCTGGTTGTTGCGCAGAAAGCGTGAGTGGTCTTCATAGCTCTCGTCATCGGTGCGATAGACGCGGAAACGGTCGTCAGGACGGTCGTCGGAATGAACTATCCAGGGGCCTGTCCAATTCATGCCCACCTTGATGCCGAAATGGTTGTGGGCTTCTCTGGCCAGACGACTGCGACCCGCGCCACTCTCGTACAGAGCCTGTGCAAGGGTGATGCTGGCGGGGATGCCATAGCGGTTCATCTGATCAACGGCCATGCCACTATAGTTGCTGATGTAATTCCACCATAACTGTTGCGTACCTTGTGCTGAGAGGGTGCCAAGTGGCATGAAGGATATTAAAAAGGCTAAAAAGCGATGCATCTTAGGCTAACATTGTTGAAAAAAGTGCACAAAAGTACGTTTTTTTTCGCATAAATCGAAAAGTTGACGTACTTTTGTGCGGAAATTAAGCCCTTTTTGAAGGTCATGACTACATTTAACATTAAGATAGAGATACGGCGGCTTCAACTCGACGAGCTTGCGGCATCAGACCTCAGGATTGTCGAAGAGGCCAAAGCCATGACAGCCCACAGCTACGCTCCCTACAGCCATTTCTGCGTTGGAGCCGCTTTGCTCTTGAGTGATGGCAGCGTGTATGGAGGATCCAACCAGGAAAATGCTGCCTTCCCCGTTGGTACTTGTGCCGAGCGGTCGGCGTTCTTCTATGCTTCGGCCCAGAAGCCCGATGTGGCGCCTGTCGCCATTGCCATTGCCGCGCAGACGGAAGGCCGTTTCACCGACGTCCCGGTGTCGCCATGCGGAATGTGTCGGCAGGCGCTGCTGGAAGCCGAGACTCGCTTTGGCACACCAATTCGCGTGTTGCTTTATGGCGAGGAGGGCGTGTATGTCGTGGCGAGCATAAGGGACTTGCTGCCGCTGACCTTCGATGGCAGTGAGCTCGGAAGTTGAACTTGTTTATTAAGACGAACCGAACTGTGAACACCAAGATTCTCACTATATTGCTGGCGGCGGCGATGCTTGTCGCAGGGGGCTTAGACGCTGATGCCGCCAGCCGAAAGAAGAAAAAGCGCCGTGGACTAGAGCTGGAGGATGCAGCGATGGTGCCAGTGCCTTTACCCGACGACCCCATCGCCCCCATGCAGCCGCAGGCACGTGTTGCTGCAGAGGTCGTTCCCGGCCATCAGCATGAATACCGCAGGTCATCGCGCCGCGGCAATGGCGGCGGCATTGACGTGTCACACTATCAAGGCAACATCGACTGGTGGGAGGTGGCACGCTCCGGCGAGGTGAGCTACGTCTATCTCAAGGCCACGGAGGGTGCAAATCTTGTTGACAATACTTTCCGCATGAATCTTATCGGAGCACGTCGTGCGGGATTCAAGGTGGGTATATATCACTTCTACCGACCCAACACAAGCGTCGAGTCGCAGTTTGCCAATCTCACGTCAACCGTCGCTCTGCGTGACATGGACTTGCTGCCTATCATCGATGTCGAGCATCGTGGCAGCGGTTCACTGGAGGCTTTCCGTGAGAGACTTATGCTTTTTGCCCGTCTTGTGGAGAAGCATTACGGTGTGCGACCCATCATTTACACCTCGCGTGACTTCTATAATAAATATCTGGCCGGACCTTTCACGGGCTACAAGTACATGATAGCGCGCTACCACACCGACGTGCCAGAACTCGTTGACAATGCCGCCTTCGTGATGTGGCAATATACTCAGAACGGACGTGTGAGAGGCATTCGCGGCGATGTTGACCGCAGTTGCTTCATGGATGACTACAACATCAACGATATCCTCATCAGGCAACAACGCTCATCGAGGGTACGTGAACGCTGAGTTGTGGCTGCCGCTTGGGATTTCCTTAGCGCGCCCCGAAGTGCAATGAGATGTCTGCCCAGGGCAACGCCTTGTATGAATGGCCTACACCTATCCCGCGCCATGTAGGGGCAAAAGAACTTGTATTTCAATTTTTTGTCATTACATGGCGAGAGATCGGCGACATTCCACCTTCAGTACGCTGCACCATTGCTGCATGACGGTGTCCTCATCGTAGCGGCGTGCCGACTCCGTGGCAGCTGCCGCGAGACGGCGGCGCCGTTCGGGGTCGGCGATAAGCGATAATAGTGCGTCGGCAAAGGCTTCGGTGTCGCCTACCTTATCAACAAGTAGTCCGTCGCGACCGTGTGTCACGATGTCGCGCGGACCGCACGGGCAGGCATAGCTCACTACGGCGCATCCGCAGGCCATGGCTTCGGCCAGAACGAGTCCGAAGCCCTCGTAGCGGCTCGAGAAGGCAAAGATGTCGCTGCGCAGCATCTCGACACGCAGGTCTTGGGTGGCAGGGTGCAGTTCGACATGTTGCAGACCCAGCTGTCTGGCTTGTGCGGCATAGGGCGTCGGATCGCCGCTGCCGAAGACATGTAGGTGCCATGCCGGAGCCATGGGCTCGATATTTGCCCAGCTCTGCAACAGAAGGTCGAAGCCTTTCTGATACGTGTAGCGTCCGGCGGCAAGAACGATGCCGCCCTCAGCGTGTCCCTCACGGCGGAGGGCGTGGGTGGCGGGTTGTCTGATGCTGTTGGGGATCACGATGATGTTGTCTCTCAGCTCCGGCCATGCGTCGGCATCCTCATGGCTCAGTACTATGAAGGTGTCGAGGCGGCGCAGCTTGCTTACGAGGCTTGCCTGCCATCGGCGTGTGACGAAGGCATTAACCCACGCCGGCAGCCACGGCTTGCTGAACACGCGGTAGGAGGAGCGTGCGAAATGAAGCTCACCTATCTTACGGCTGCCGTCGCCGATGTCGGTGAGGAAATTGATGTCGCGACGCAACGCTGTGACGACGATGTCGGGGCCGAGCTGCATGAGATAGTCGGTCAGACATCGGCGGTAGCGGCGCATGAGGCGGCGGTAGAGCATGGCTTTGCGCCACAGGGGCAGTGTGTCGAGACGGTCGAAACCGAGGTCGAAGTTCACAACCTCAACCGATGGTTCCAGCTTATAGAGAGGGGGAAGGTCGGGGCGTTCCGTCAGCACGACATGTAGCTTGGCATCTGTGTGGAGCGCAAGCCAGTTGACCTTGCGCGTCATAACATCGCTCATGCCGTTGGCCATGTAAATGCCACCTATTATATATACTATTGTCATAGGCGTGTGTCAGCTATGTCTGTTGACGTGTCGAAGAGTCGTTGCCACTGCTGCATGATGGACGCGGGGGCGTAGCGTTGTATGTTGGCGCGTGCACGCTGACCCATGGCTTGTCGCAGAGGCATGTCGGTGGCCAGTCGGACGATGGCATCTGCCATGAGGTCGGTGCGCATGGGCGGTACGAGAACACCGTCCTCGCCGTCGCGGATGATGTCCGAAGGGCCGTAAGGGCAGTCGAAGCTCACGCACGGCACGCCGACAGACATGGCTTCGGCAAGCACAAGGCCATAGCCTTCGTAACGGCTGGAGAGTACATAGATGCTGCTCTCGGCATAGCGTGCGAAGATGTCGGGCGTGGCGGCATGCAGGTGCACGACCTGTGTCAGCCCCGCCGCGTCAATCTGCGACTGTAGGCTCTCGCGGTCGGGGCCGTTGCCGTAGATGTCGAGCTGCCAATCTGGTACACGGGCGTACACACCCTGCCACGCCTCAATAAGCAGGTCGAAGCCTTTCTGGTCCTCCAGACGGCCGGCGGCGATGGCGCGATGTGTGCTGACATCTGACAGTGCCTTGGGCTCAACGGTCAGGGGGTTGGTAACGACGCGCACGTTGTTGACCTCAGGCCACTGGGATGCATCGTGGCGCGTGAGGCACACGAGAGCGTCGGCACGGGCTATGTAGCTGGCCATGCGACGGTCGTAAATGCGTGCCGCTGCTACCAGCAGACGGCGTTTCAGGCTCGTCAGGGTCTGACGCAGACCTCTGCCAGGGCTGCTCCCTGATGCGTCTTGCTGCGGCAGGAAGTCGCCGACCTTCATGAACCCGTTACGCTCCACATGACTCTCCACGATGCGTCTGGCTGTCGTGGGAATGCTCATCAAGATGTCCATCACCTGGTAGGAGTCAGTAAGCGTGACGAGCACATCGGGGTGTGTGGCCGCCACGGCCTCGCGGATGCGTCTGCTGAAGATGCGGCGCAGGCGCAGGTAGCTCAGCGTACGTGTCAGTATGTTGCTGCCGTGTTTCTTCCACAGCTTCACGTCGATGTCGGTATGGCTGATGCGTGGGTCGGGCTGAAAGCTGAAATCATGGTCACGCTGCTCATAGGTGATGAGGCTCACGTCGTAGCCATGAGCGGCCAGCCAGTTCATCTTGAACGTCAGCACACGATCCAGTCCTCCGAGCTGTGCAATGTATTTCACGATGTATGTCACCCTCGGTAGCGATGCTCTTCCTTGACTCATCGGCACGGCATCAGCCAAAGGAGTGCGATGGGTTCGTGCCTCACCTGACAATGCCGACACCACCGCCTGCATCTGGTTGCGCCATGACAGAGGTGTCACCGTGGCGCGAATCTCGGCAGGAGTCATCGTCTGTGACTCCAGAAAGCGTAGCACGGCACCAATGTCGATAGGACTGTCGTCGGCAGGGACACGCATGACGTAGGGTTGCGCGTCGAAGTCGCTGTCGTGCTCGCTGTAGATGAAAGGTATGCCTCGCGCGGCATACTCACGGTTCTTGAGAGTCTTGATGTCGGTGATGCCGCTGCGATGGCGTCCGAGAGAGCCTATGCACAGATCCGTCTCGTCGAAAACCTCGGTCAGGGCATCGCCGAAGAGCTGTCCGTGGAACACGACATGTTGCCCGAGGCCCCACTTCCTGATGAGCGGCTCGAAGCCGGGGGCGTGAAGAGAGTCCTGCATCTCGCTGGGTCCCACGCCGCCCACGATGTCAAATACTATCTCGCGGTCGTGAGGCTGTGAGTAGTAGTGGCCCAGCCCGTCGATGAGACGGTCGAGACCGTGCCAGTAATGCACCTCTGCCACAGCAGTGAAATGTAGCGGTGCACGGTGCGAGGTGCGAAGAGCTTTGCATCTTCCTGTGCTCAAATCGTGTGATTGAGTGTCGTCAGACGGCACGGTGTGTTGACGTTTTGCTGATATGGCCTCGAGGTCTATGCCGTTACTGATGCGTATGGTGCGCTGCCCAAAGATGGTCTGTGCCGACGAGAATGTCACAATTGCATTGGTGGCTGCTGCCAGCCGTCGGCGGAAGAGGCGGTCGATGTGTAGCTTCAGCTGCTCACGCCAAGGGAAGCCCACATACTCCTGGTCGTAGGGGTAGGTGGGAATCTCCATCGCCACGCTGATGCCGTGACGGCGCAGGCGGCGGAAGAGACGTATCGTGGCAGGTGATGCGTTATGGAAGCTGCGTGCATACACCATGTCAATGCCGTGGCGCTCACACCAGACTGCTATGTCACCAAGGCCGAGGCGTGACCTCAGTATGGCCATGGCACCTCGGCCGTAGTCGGCTATTACCTCATCGTCAACCCACCGCACGCGATGGCCATGCTCGTCGAAGCCGTAGCTGCACAGATGCACATCGTGGCCAAGCTCGCGCAGACCCTTCACCTGATAGTGAATCTTCTTCGTGATGCCGCTGTTGGGTTCAAAACCGTGGAATATGAGGAAAAGTATTTGCAAAGCAGGAATGTCTATAACGTTATTACTGACTGTCCTTTTGTCGGGCGCATACCAGACCGGTGAACAGCTCTTCCCACCGTTGCATCGTAGCATCGAGGCCGAAACGGCTCATGGTGTCTGTCTTTGCCTGAGAGGCCAGCCGGTGCCGGAGGTCGGGATTCTCTATGAGGCGGCAGATGGCAGACGAGAGGGCATCTTCGTCGCCGTCGCCTACAAGCAGGCCGTTGCGTCCGTCGGTGATAATCTCGCGCGGGCCGGTAGGGCAGTCCATCGCCACGGGCGGTAGCCCCAGGGACATCGCCTCGATGAGCACCAGCGGCAATCCCTCGAAACGGCTGCTCATGGCATATATGTCGGCTGAGGTGAGAACGCCGGCAATGTCTGACGTGATACCCATGAGACGGCATGACTGGCCGAGTCCCAACGTGTCTATGAGACGTTGCAGGGATGCTTGCTCAACGCCTTCGCCCCAGATCTCCAACTGCCAATCGGCATGGCGACTCACCACCTTGGCCCATGCACGTAGCAGACGGTCGTGGGCTTTCTGTTCGCTCAGGCGCCCTACGCTGATGACCTTCCCGCCCGACGCTGTGCCAACACCCTTATATGCAGAGTGGGGCAGGGGAGGGTCGGCATGACTCCGGGGGCTATCGCCGTGGCCATGCTCTATTGTTATGGGGTTGGGAATCACCGTGGCCTGACACACCGGAGCCCAGCTCGCGGCATCGCGCTGCGTCAGCACCACGAGACGGTCGAGCCGCGCCACGCTGCGTTCGAGCCTGTGCCGCCACAGACGTGCCACAATATTATAGGGGAAACCGCGTGCGTCCATCAGGTGGAGGTTGCGGCAGAAAGCTTTCGCTATATGGCTCTCGCCGACCTTGAAGCTGCCGTCGTGCAGGTCGGTGATGAAGTCCATCTCTCGACCGAGTGTCGTGCATACGATGTCGGGGCGCACCTGCTGCAACAGTGTCTCAAGGCGCGAGCGGTACTGGCGCATGAGGCGGCGGTAAATCATGTAGCGGCGTAGTATGCCGTGGTGGTACTGCTCGTCGAAGTCGGTGTCCAGATCCACATGGTGCACCAGTGGAGACAGCGGGAACACCAGCGGCCGGCCGCACTGGGAGTCTGTTACCACCCACACCTCATGCCCCAGACGCTCAGCGAGGTAGTTGGCCTTAACGGTGAGGACGCGGTCAACGCCACCCCGTGTGAGCAGAGCCGTATAAATATATACTATCTTCACGTGCGTACAATTATATTACAAAGCCTTCGGTCTGCCGAAAAGTCTGCTGCAAAGATAACACTTTCAGTCGAGACATACGAAAGAATGTTGTTAAAATTGCGGCAAAGCCAGCATATTCCGACACTTTGGATGGCCCGCCCCTGTCCTCCAGGTGCTTGTTGCCGCTTCTTAGAGGTCGCATCGTATGCCTGCCATGACGGTAGCCCGTGGCATGGCGTAGCCTTTGTAGAGCTCGTAGCGTTGTGCAAGCAGGTTCTCGCCACGCAGCCATAGTTTGACAGCCGGCACAGGCCTATATGCCACGAAGGCACTGAGCAGCGTGGCGTGTTCCTTTGTCTGCGGTATGGCGGCTGTCGTGGCCGTGGCTTCGGCCGGCAGCTGTGTGGTGATGCCGCAGAGCTGCTGCACACCGGCGGCAACCTCAACACAGCAAAGGCGCATGGTGGCACCGAGATAGCCTTTGTAGGTCGGCGCGGCAAGGATGGGACGGTCGGTGTGCAGGTAGCTATGGTTGGTAGTAAGGCTCCAGACCTTATTGACATTGTAGGTCGCCTCAATCTCGCCGCCAAAGTGGTCGGTCTTGCCGGTGTTGTAGTTCTGTGCACGTCCGAGCTCTGGAATCATCTTTGTGGCGATGAGGTTGGAGGCCTGAAGGTAGAAAAGGTTGACACCATAGGTGAGATGTCCTGAGAGTACACGGTGCCGCCATGCCAGTTCATAGTTCCAAAGCCGCTCGGCTTTAAGGTCGGGGTTAGCCACGGCATAGAGGTACATCTCGCGCAGATTGGGAACCCGGAATCCCTTTCCTGCCGTGAGTTTCAGCTCAGCATCTCTGACAGGTTGGAACACGAATCCTCCCTGTGGCACCCACTCGCCTCCTGCAGCGCTGTGGTGGTCGTAGCGCACTCCTGCCTCCACTGTCCACCATGGCGTTATGTTCTGCCGCAAGTCTATGTAGGCCGCCAGCTCGTGATGTGTGGTGTCGAGAGGATAGTGCATATTCTGCTCCATCATGCGGTTGAGGTGCTGGTCGGAATCAATGGCGCGGTTCCAGCACTCACCGTGTATGCGCTGGTAGTCGAATCCGAGAGTGAGCCATCCGCCCTTCCATGGCCGCACACCTTGGTGGATATTGACGCCCGTGAGGGCATCGTTGCTGCGGAAGAGGTAGTCGCGTGGTGCCGCGTCGGCGGTGTGGCCATCGTTGATTTTGTGTCGTCCGAAGTTGTGATAGACGGTGATGCCTCCTGCTGTGATTCCATAGTCGTTTTCGGCTACGAATTCGGCCACGCCACGATTTACCCACTGCCGGGCATCGAGCAGAGGCGCTGTCTCAGGACCTGGCGTGGATGCCGCGAAGTGTGTCATCTGTGCTTCGCCCCAGATGCGCCATGCACGGCTGATGTCGTAACCCAGTCGTAGCCTGCCGCCATACTGGTAGAACTGCATGTCGTCGCGGTGGTTGTCAGAACCCTGGTAGTTGGCAGCGATGTCGGAAGAGAAGCGTCCTTTGCGATAGGTGTTTGCCGCTTCGGCCTGTATGCTGTTGTATGAACCCCAGCCCATATTGAATGTCGTATGTCGGCCATCGGTCTGGGGGGCTCGTGTGATGATGTTCACCACGCCTCCCATGGCATTGGAGCCGTAGAAGAGCGAGCTGGGACCTCGCACCACCTCTACGCGCTCGGCGTTGATGGTCTGCAAGGCATCGGGGATGCTGTGTCCGTAGATGCCCTGATACTGTGGGTGCCCGTCCACGAGCACCATCACCTGTCCGGCCCCAGACTGCATGCCTCTGACGGACATGCCTCCTGCGGCGCCCGTGCTGACGCCATATCCCATTACTCCACGTTGTGTGATGAACAGTCCCGGCACGTAGTCTGCCACCGTGGAGAGCATGTTGGGACGTTCGTACTGTGTGAGCTGCTGACGCGAGATTGTT
>Ga0247610_10003151_pt1 | contig 18369 bp, 14 predicted proteins | sample 174DNAGHGhighgp2_FD_193483 | JGI IMG/M metagenome (GOLD analysis project Ga0247610, IMG submission 193483) | Sheep rumen microbial communities from Palmerston North, Manawatu-Wanganui, New Zealand - 1742 DNA GHGhigh gp2 | ecosystem: Host-associated > Mammals > Digestive system > Stomach > Rumen... | reverse complement strand
GGGGCGATGAGCCGTCGTATGTGGCCAAGCAACTGCTGGAGGAGGTTGAACATTAAACATTAAAGATTAAACATTAAAGATTAAAGATTAAACATTAAACATTAAAGATTAAACATTTAACATTAAACATTTAATTTTATATCTATGCTACAAAACCTAATTCTAAACATCGATGCCGGAACGATCGACTGGTCGAGAGCGCAATTTGCTCTGACGGCAATCTATCACTGGCTCTTTGTGCCCCTGACGCTAGGACTAGCGGTGATAATGGGCATAGCAGAGACCAAGTACTATCGTACTAAAGACGAGTTCTGGAAAGAGACTGCCAAATTTTGGCAGAAGCTGTTCGGAGTGAACTTTGCCATGGGTGTGGCTACGGGTATCATACTTGAGTTTGAGTTTGGTACCAACTGGAGCAACTACTCGTGGTTTGTGGGCGACATATTCGGAGCCCCTCTGGCTGTTGAGGGCATCGTTGCCTTCTTTATGGAGAGCACATTTGTGGCTGTGATGTTCTTCGGATGGAAGAAGGTTTCGGCCGGATTCCACCTGGCATCAACGTGGCTCACAGGACTGGGAGCAACGATATCGGCATGGTGGATACTGGTGGCCAACGCATGGATGCAGTGCCCAGTGGGATGCGAGTTCAACCCCGACACCATGCGCAATGAGATGGTATCGTTTGCCGAGGTGGCTCTGTCGCCATTTGCAGTATCCAAGTTCTGCCACACGGTTACATCGTCGTGGATAATCGGAGCGATATTCTGCATAGGTGTGAGCTGCTGGTATCTGATGAAGAAACGCCACACCAAGCTGGCCATCGAGAGCATAAAGATAGGTGCTGGCGTGGGCCTGGTAGCTGCACTGCTGGCAGCTGGCACAGGGCATAAGTCGGGCATGGACGTGGCCGAGGTTCAGCCCATGAAACTTGCTGCGATGGAGGCTCTGTATGACGGTGGAACAGAACAGGGACTGAAGCTTATCGAAGGCATAGAGGTGCCCTACGGACTGAGTATCATGGCTACCAACGATCCTAAGGGATATGTGCCAGGCATCAACGACCTGGTGAACGGATACACCACTCCCGACGGCAAAACTGAACCTTCGGTAGAAGAGAAGATGGCTCGAGGCAAGAAGGCCATCGAGGCCCTTGCAGCCTATCGCAAAGCCAAGGCCGAAGGTGCTGATGAATCAATTGTCAATTATCAATTGTCAATTATCAATTCTAACATGCAGTACTTCGGCTATGGATACCTGAAGGATAAGACTGACGTGATACCACCAGTAGCAGTAAACTTCTGGGCATTCCGCGTGATGGTGGGTGTGGGCTGTCTGTTCATACTGTTCTTTGCCGTAATACTGGCTGTGACATATAAGTGGCCAAAGGCACTGTTTGGCAAGCGCGACATCACTGCCCTGCCCGCTTGGCACTATTGGGTGGCCATCGCACTGATACCACTGGCCTACATCGGATCGGAGTGCGGATGGCTGGTAGCTGAGTTCGGACGACAGCCCTGGACCATCCAGGACATGCTGCCCACATGGGCTTCGGTGAGCGATCTACAGTCGTCGAGCGTGATGATCACGTTCTTCCTCTTCCTCATACTCTTCAGCACTATGCTGGCTGTAGAGATTAACATTCTGCTCAAACAAATAAAGAAAGGACCTGAAGTATGACATACACATTTTTGCAACATTATTGGTGCTTTATAGTATCGCTACTTGGAGCGCTGCTGGTATTTCTATTGTTCGTTCAGGGAGCCAACTCGGTGGCACGTTCGCTAGGTTGGACTGAGGAGGGACGACGACTGGTGTACAACTCGACAGGACGCAAGTGGGAGTTTACGTTTACCACACTGGTAACATTCGGTGGCGCATTCTTTGCATCCTACCCGCTGTTCTACTCCACCTCGTTTGGTGGTGCCTACTGGCTGTGGATGATAATACTGTTTACGTTTGTGCTACAGGCTGTGAGCTATGAGTTCCAAAACAAGATCGGAAATTTCCTAGGCCCGAAGACCTTCCAATTTTTCCTGACACTTAATGGTATTATCGGGCCACTGCTGCTGGGTGGTGCTGTGGCTACATTCTTCGAGGGTTCTAACTTCATAGTAGACAAGGCAAACCTGGTAGACGCAGGAGCTATAACCCCAGTGATTTCGCGCTGGGCAAACGCCAGTCACGGACTGGATGCACTGCTGAACCCATGGGTACTGGTACTGGGCTTTGCAGTAGTGTTCCTGGCACGTGTACTGGGTATACTCTACGTTATGAATAATGTGGACGATGAGGATATACGTTCGCGTGGCAGTGTGCGACTGATTGGTGCTGCAGTGCCCTTCCTTGTGCTGTTTGTGGCTTATCTGGTGCACGTGCTGCTTAAGGACGGATATGCATACAATGCTGAGGGTGTGATCTACATGGAGCCATACAAGTATCTGCACAACTTCATGCAGATGTGGTACCTGCTCGTAGTATTACTGATAGGTGTGGTACTGGTGCTGTTTGGCATCGGTAAGACCGTTTTTTCAAAGAAGTACGTTTGCGGTATATGGCCTGCAGGCATAGGTACAGTACTGACTGTGCTGGCGCTGCTTCTGAGCTGCGCTTGGAACAACACAGCCTACTACCCATCTACTGCCGACCTGCAGAGTTCGCTCACTATGGCCAACTCATGTTCGAGTGAGTTCACACTGCGCACCATGTTCTATGTATCGCTACTTGTACCATTTGTACTGGCCTACATCATCTACGCCTGGCGCGCTATCGACAAAAAGAAAATCACCAAGGAGGAACTCCAAGGTGACGACCATGCTTACTAAACAAAACATCCCCGCCAGCTGGCGGGGATGTTTGTTTACTTAAACAGACTATCAAGATACGTGTAGAACGCAGGATCCTCGCCTACTACGGTGTTGATAATCTTGCCCTGAGGATCGATTACCACCTTGGTGGGGAATCCCTCGATGCCATACTGATCGGCGATGGTCTGCAACTTCTCGTCGGGACAGCGAACCTGCAACCAAGGCAACTGATGCTCAACGACTGCTGCCTTCCACTTGTCCTCAGTGTCGCGACAGTCCACACCCAGTATCTCCATTTTGTCCTTGTACTTGGTGTAAGCCTCCTTCATGCTGGGGATGCCACGTATGCACCAGATGCACCATGAGCCCCAGAAGTCAAGAACTACATATTTTCCACGCAGGCTAGACAGTTTGGTGGTAGAGCCCTGAAGGTTGGGCAACTCGAAATCGGGTGCCAGGCCCTCAGCCTGAGCCTCATCCACACCAGCCTCGACAGCCTGTGTGTCTTCGGTGGCCTGAGCGGGCTTTGCTTTTCCCGCACATGCGGCCATAAAAGTAACAGCTAGTAAAAGTAAAGTAAGGGTTAAAACTGACTTTTTCATATACGAACCTAATTATTTAATTAATTGTTTTTTTACTTATTGTAGCACTCAAAGATGGCATCGACACGGGCCTTCGACATCTTCTTGGTGAACAGACTTACGATCCAAACCACAGGGAATCCACCCACCATGGCGATAGCGCCACAGTTGATAGGATTGATGGGGTTGCCTGCCAGCATGTTGATGACGGTAAGTCCCACGCCCCATGTGAAACAAGCCCACACACTCTTGGTGGTGATGTTGCGCTGATACAGACCCAGCATGAATGGAGCCAGGAAAGCACCAGCCAGAGCGCCCCACGAGATACCCATAAGCTGGGCGATGAACGTAGGAGGATTGAGTGCGATGAGCAGCGAGATGGCAATGAAGAACATGATGAGAACACGCATAACGACCACCTTACGACGCTCTACCTTCTCGGATACGATATCGTTGATCTCGCCGTCCTCCACCTCGCCAGGCAGCGACTTCTTGTCGCGATAGATAAGGTCGAGTGTCATAGTGGAACTAGACGTGAGCACCAGCGATGCGAGTGTTGACATAGATGCAGAGAGCACCAGCAGCACTACCAGCGCGATAAGGATATCGGGCAGTGTAACCAGCATAGATGGCACGATAGAGTCGAATGCCAACTTGCCATTAGGCAGCATAGGAGGTGTGCCAAACAGGCGACCGAAACCACCCAGGAAGTAGCATCCACCAGCCACGATAAAGGCAAACACGGTTGAGATGACGGTACCACGCTTGATGGCACTCTCGTCAGTAATCGAGTAGAACTTGCCCACCATCTGTGGCAGTCCCATTGTGCCAAGCGATGTAAGGATGACCACACCCAGCAGGCCCCAAGGATCGGGACCGAACCACGATGCAAAACCACCATTCTCCATAGGATTAGTGTCTGACGGGATGGCAGCCAACTTGTCTACAGCAGCAGTCAGTCCGCCCTGCACGTTGAGCACTGCTACGATGACAGCCACGATACCAAACAGCATGATGATGCCCTGGATAAAGTCGTTCATGGCTGTAGCCTTGTAGCCACCCAGGATGACATAGACAGCTGTGAGTATCGACATGATGATGACACAATACTCGTAAGGAATGCTGAATCCCATCTCGAACAGTCGTGAAATGCCGCTATATACACCAGCGGTATATGGGATAAGGAAAACAAATGCAATGATAGATGCTGCTACACGCAGACCCTGGTCATTAAATCTAGTTCCGAAGAAGTCGGGCATGGTGCGACTCTCGATGTGCTGGGTCATCAACTTGGTGCGACGGCCAAGGATAATCCAAGCCAGGAACGAGCCAATGATGGCGTTACCAATACCAATCCAGGCTGAAGACAGTCCGTACTTCCATCCGAACTGACCTGCGTAGCCCACAAACACTACAGCCGAGAAATAACTGGTTCCGAAGGCGAACGCTGTGAGCCAAGGACCAACAGCACGACCACCCAACACGAAACCCTCAACACTACTGGCCTGCTTGCGGGTGTAGAGTCCCACCCCAATCATCACTGCCAGGAATATTAACGTAAATACTATCTTTATAATCATTTTAATGTATAATCTTTAATGTTTAATGTTTAATATTTAATGTTTAATGTTTAATGTTTAAAATGCCACCTGCATCTGGGCCTGAACCCAATTATAATCTTTGCCCAGCATATCTCCACACATGCAACGTGTGTACTGCAACTGCATACGGCACTTCTTGTAGAACCAGTACTGCAATCCAATAGTGAGGTTGGTCTGATCCCATCCGTCGACCTTGGTATTGCGGTCGAAGGTCTCGCCGCTAGCCACGATATCGAGTGCATCGACCACTGGGATACATGTGGTAACATAGCCACCTCGGCTTCCTACCTCACCATCCTGTCCGCCCAACCACTCTGCACGTACTGATGCAGGGCGAGCCTCCTTGTATTTGCTGCCTGTATAGGGCTGAGTCTTATACTCGGCACCCACGCTATAGCGATTGCGCTTATAGTTGTCGCCAACGCTGATTTCAGGGTTCCATGCAGCTGTGCCAACGGCACATCCTGTGCCCAGATAGCCTGATGCTACCACGCGGAATCCGTCGACAGGACGAAGCTCGAGCTTTGCGATAAAGTCCTTCTGATTATTCAGGTCCTTACGATTGATACCCTGACCACTCATCAGTGCTAACTCGTAGTGCAGCACTCCCTTGGCCAGATCGCCATACACCTCAAGACCCATGTCGCGACCATAGTTCACGCCATTCAGCGGGTCAGGACCCTCGCCTGCCAGATAGAGCACGGCCTGCGAATACACATCGACCAACTCCAACTGAGTGGGCGACATAGGGTTCTCCATCGTGTACGAGTGTTTGAACTGTCCCAGACGTACGGTCATCTCGTTGCCCTTGCTCAAGCGGTAGTCGGTATAATACTCCTGAACCACACTCGAAAAGTCGTGCATAAACATAAACGACCATCTGTCGGTAATACGGGCCTTAGCCCACAAAAGGGTACGTTTTAGATTGTATGCATTCTGAGGTTTGCCATTGGGGTCCTGATAACTCCATCCCCCCTGAGCGTAACCGTTCAGAGTGATACGACTGGTAAAATCCTTGGTCCAGTCGATGTCGTTGCTCTTCTGCTGTGCGTTTGCTACAGAGCATACGCCCATAGCCATCGCAACAGCCAGCATTTTCAGTTGTTTGCAAGTTTTACGTTTCATTTTGTCATTTTTACTATGATAATTTAGTTCCTTGCGTCGGCAAAAGTACTACTTTTCTTTCGATTTGCCAAAATTTTAGGCAAAATTCTTACGAATTAGCACTAAAAAAGGAGAATCTGTGCGATTCTCCTATCTATTTAGTCTTGGAAATAGACTCGTTTCACTCGATTGCTGATGCCCGTCAGCACCTCGTAAGGTATGGTCTGCAGCACATCGCTCAGTACCGTCACTGGCAGGTTCTCGCCGAATATCTCTACCTGGTCGCCCTCTACGCATGGTATGTCAGTAACATCTATCAGCGCCACATCCATACAGATATTACCCACGTACTCAGCCTTCTGGCCGTTTACCAGACAATAGCAGTTACGATTGCCCAGATGACGGTTCAGTCCATCGGCATATCCGATAGGTATGGCTGCGATGACAGAGTCGCGTGTGAGTTTGCCCTTGCGACTGTAGCCCACGGTATCAGTCTTAGGCACCTGACGCATCTGCAGAATGGTAGTCTTAAGCGTACTAACAGTGTGCAATATGCGGTTGTCGCGAGGATCTACACCATACAGCCCCAGGCCCAGTCGGCACATATCCATCTGGCGATCGGGGAAGTGCTCAATACCAGCAGAGTTATCCATGTGGCGCAGAATCTTATGCGAGAATGCGTCCTGAAGCTTCTTGCTACCCATCTTGAAACGCTTGAACTGCAGGGTTGAGAAGTTATCGAAGTCGTCGCTATCAGAGCCTACGAAATGACTGAATACTGAACGTGGGATGACAGCCTGCTGATGTGTAAGGCGATCGATAAGTTCGTCCATATCCTGCTCAGGGTCGAAACCCAAGCGATGCATACCAGTATCGAGTTTGATGTGTACTGGCCAACCAGTGATACCCTCCTTGCGTGCTGCCTTGATGAGCGCATCGAGCAGGCGGAAACTGTATACCTCGGGCTCAAGATCATAGTCGAACATGGTCTTAAACGCAGTCATCTCTGGGTTCATTATCATGATATTGGCAGTGATGCCAGCCTTACGCAGTGTCACGCCCTCATCGGCCACAGCCACAGCCAGATAGTCTACACGATGATCCTGCAGCGTCTTAGCGATCTCGACAGCTCCTGCGCCATAGGCATCGGCCTTGATCATGCACACCATCTTAGTTTCGGGTTTCATAAACGAGCGATAGTAGTTCAGGTTCTCTACCACAGCGTTCAGGTTCACCTCAAGGATAGTCTCGTGCACCTTCTGCTCCAGCTGCTCTGTTATAAGGTCGAACCCGAATGGGCGTGCGCCCTTAAGCAATATCAGTTCATCACGCAGTGCAGCAAAAGCCTCGCTGCTAAGGAAGTGATTCGCATCGGCAAAGAACTGCTTGTCGGCTATCTGTATCTTGTCGGCCTGTGCTGTCAACTCAGGACCAATACCAATAAACTTGGTTATGCCGCGCTTTGTGGCCAGATCGCTCACCTGTGCGTAGAGTTCACTGGCAGATACTCCTGTCTGGAAGATGTCGCTGAGGATGAGCGTACGGTTCTTGCCCTCGCGACGACTCATAAAGTCGAGCGCTATGTCGAGCGAGTTAATATCCGAATTATACGAGTCGTTTATCAGTATGCATCCACGCTGTCCTTCCTTCACTTCGAGTCGCATAGCTACAGGCTCCAGTTTGGGCATGCGGTCAGCCAGTTCGCCTGGGGTCAGTCCCAGCTTCAGCGCTACTGCTGCACAAGTGACAGAGTTCTCTATCGAAGCCTCATCGATGAATGGAATCTCGAATGTATTCTCCTCTTCCTTCCATATATAGGTAATGGTGGTAGAGAGGCTTGTCTTTGAGGGTTTGGTGCTCTTAACGAAGAGCAAAGCCTGCTCGTCGCATGTGCTCCACGATATCTTCTCGCCCTTGTAGTTCATACGACGGATGCAACGACTCACTATATCATTGTCAGAACAATACACCATAGCCTCGGTGTCGTGCATCAGCTCGAGTTTCTCCATGCACTTCTCCTCCATCGAACGGAAATTCTCCTGATGTGCAGCACCCAGTGTGGTGAGCACTCCGATAGTAGGTTGGATTATATCGCGCAGAGCCATCATCTCACCAGGCTGTGATATGCCAGCCTCGAAGATTCCCACCTCAGTCTGCTCGTTGAGCAACCATACCGAGAGGGGGACACCTATCTGCGAATTATAACTTCGTGGCGAACGGACGATGCGCTGCGATGGCAACAAGAGTTGATACAGCCACTCCTTGACCATCGTCTTACCGTTTGAACCCGTGATACCTACGATAGGCAGGTCGAACTCGTCGCGATGGCGCTCAGCCAGTCGCTGCAATGCTGCAAGCGTATGTGGTACTCGCAGGAAGTTAGCTTCGGGATATAGTGTCTCGTAATGCTCGGGCACCTGTTCTACTACAAACTGGCGTACACCTCGATTGTACAAGTCCTGAATGTAGCGGTGACCATCGTTACGTTGGGTTTTCAGGGCAAAAAACAGGGTTTCTTCTGGGAAACAGAGACTACGGCTATCGGTAAGCAGCCAACTAACCTGTCCCTCGCTGTTTCCATATCTGCGCGCACCTATAAGCGTGGTAACTTTTTCAATGCTATATTTCATAATTTCTTTTTTTAGAGTGCAAAGTTAGGGTATTTTTTTTGCAACTCGGCAACTTTTAACATAGTTTTATCCATGAATATACGATATTCTTGCGAATCGGGGTTAAAAGGCTTGTGATTGAGTGCAGCTTTGATGGGTTGCCATTCCTTGATGAATGCCTTTGCCTCATCGCTAAGATACACCTCAGAGAATCTCTGCCAAATGTATTCCACTGCCTGTGCTGAGGGGTGGAGCATATCCTCGGCATAGAACCGGTAATCGCGCAACTCGTCGTTGATAATCTCGTAGGCAGGAAAGTAATTCAGTTGATAATTGACAGTTGATAATTGACAATTATCGATTACCTTTTGCACTGCGAGGAGCAGTGTGGCTTTTGAGAGTTGCGAGCCGTGATAGCCGTATTTGCGATAGCGGATAGGGCTAACGGTGATTACGATACGGATATCAGGATTAAGCTGGCGCAGCAGGTCGATGGATTGCTGCAGATAGTCAGCACACTCGTCTACAGATAGTTCCTTTTCGATGAAGAGCGATTGTGGTCGTTTCTCACAGTTGTCCACTATCTCGTTGGTTTCCTTAAGGATATACACATGATTTGTGCCCAATGTCAAAAAAGCTGTCTTGATAGTTGACAATTGATAATTCTTGGCGATGCCAAGCGGCAAAGCCGAGCGGATAATTGATAATTTAGAGATGGTGTGTAGGATTGATGCGGGATTATACATCACGCCATAGGGATTGACTATGGTGCGGAACTTCTCGTCAGTGAATCGTGCGCCTATCTTATCAGCGAAACACGACCCCACAAAGAGCATCTCCTCGCAAGCCCCAATCCTAAACCCAGGATCCTCAACATCAACAACCGTTCTGAACTCCATCCAATGTTTAATATTTAATGTTTAATGTTTAATGTACATCAGCTTCTACTAATCTGCAAGCCTTTTGTAGAGAGGTCCATATCAACAAATCTTGCGTTCTTTCGTATGCTGTTCTCTGTCAATATCTGTTTGATACGTGCTGCAGCCTCAGGATCCTTAGCTATCATATACAGATAGCCACCACCACCTGCTCCTGGCAGTTTGTAGCCCAGACAGAGATCATCTATCATACTGGTCAGCTTAGCCACATCCTCTGGATTGGTACCCGAATCGAGCAGCTGATTCTGTGTCCAAGTCTTGCGTACCAGCTGTCCCATACGCACAAAGTCGTTCTGCTGGATAGCCTCGTACATGTCGAGTGTATGCTCCTTCATCTGTCGCAGCAAGCGCAACTCGCCGCCATGATTCAAGAACATTCTGCGAACTATCTCGGCCAGTATGCTCTTGGCCGTACGCGTGATGCCCGTATAATATAATAGGTGGCAAGGACGATATTCAGGCTGTGTCCATAGGTCGGTAGGCAACCAGCGTACCTGTGGATTCTGACAGAATCCCCTACCCGTCTGCAACAGCTTTACGCCACCTAGCACACCACCAAACTGGTCCTGCCATCCACCACCTGTGGTCAGCATCTGTTCCAGCATCAGTGTGCGGTGTCCTATCTCGTTCTTGTCCCAGCCCAGTCCGCAGAAGTCGTTCAGCGCGCCAAGCACTGTTGCGGCCAGTATGCTGCTTGTGCCCAGTCCGCTACCAGCAGGAATTGCACTTAGCAGTGTTATCTCGATACCAGAACCGAATGCATCCAGCTCGTCCATCAGCAGTCGATTGCCAAAGCCTGCCAGCACAAGTGCAGCCTTAGGTATTGAAAATGGCGAACCTACGTGCATAAAGTCCTTAAGCTGTTCGCTTGTCTCAACCACCTCCATCGCTCCCAGGTCGATGCTACGCAGCACTATTCTAAGTTCACGCGACGGACGTATATATGCCTGCAATGGTGGCTGTCCGTTCAGTTCGATAGCCAGGTTGATGACGTTTCCGCCCTCCATCAGGCAGTATGGTGGTGTGTCAGTCCATCCACCAGCAATGTCGATACGCACAGGCGAACGTCCCCATACTATTTGGTCCTCGGCTACTGACAGCTGTGGTATCACGCGCTTCTCGTCGATATCAAGCAGTCCCTCGCGCAACAGTCCGAAAGCCTTGTCGCTCTCACCGCGGAACATCGCATCGTGTATGCGCGTCATCAGCGGAGCATCATCATCCAATGGTGCAGGCATAGGGATATTCATCTCATCGAACTCCTGCTTGGCATTAGCCAGGTCCAGCTGATAGAACACGCTGTGAGTCCAGTTGCTGGCCAGCGCACTCCAGTTCTGCTTGCGCAGTGCCTTGCGCTGATCAAACAATCGATGCAGGTTTGCCTCAGTGCTAATCTCCTCGGCCGAAATAAGTCGAGTGGTCAGGAAGCTGAGTCCGTCGATATCTACCAAATCAGCCAGTCCCGCAATATTACCTATTACAGGGAACTGCTGTTTCTGTTGCTCTGCGCCAGCAAACTTATCATCGATATGATAGCGTCGGATAGCGTATTCCTCATCCCCGATAGGTACCACATCGACACATTCGCCTGGAGCCAGCTGCAGCTTCCATTTGTTCTCGGGCACACCTGTTACTATATTATCGCGGGTCAGGGTCCATCCCTCGCCCACGTAGCTATTCTCTATCCAGATATTCTCATTATCCTCGGTAAACTTAAACTTGCACACAGCATTCTGCACAAATATGCTTGGGTGCGGCTTGCGGTCGTGATGCATTATCTCGCGCTGATCGTTCACCAAGTTCTGTATGCGCATCGTAGACGATATCATCTCGCGCGATGTGCCGAAGTGATAGAACTCGCCACCCTGCAGTGGTACTATAGCCACCTTAAGGTCTAGCAGATCATTATCGGGCTTAGACGGGTTTGTGCCCAGCGCACAACCAAACTCCGAGTACATGTCGTACTCTATGATATCATCGCAATTCTTAGATTTCTTGGCAAGCAGCTCTACAGCCTTGTCGCTCAGCATCCAGATGCCTATATCAGTAAGGTAGTAGTGATCCTTCTGTATCTCGTTCAGTGTCTCGATACTTGGTTTCTGCAGCATCTGCTTGAGCACAGATGGCGACTTGCGACTGCTTACGAACACGCCGTGATTCTTGGCCACCGATGCGTCGAGCCACAGTCCATAGCACACCACGTCAGCATCTGGTATAGGCTGTAGTGGCTGCGATGTGCGCACCAGCACGTCGCCACTCACCACCATGGTGTGTATGTTCTCTGGCGCCATCTGCATCATCTGTTCGTACAGAGGCAGTTGCAGACTCAACAGGTCCTGCGACAGTTTCTGTCCGCGCTCCCAACGGAACACGGGCACAGGTGTAAGTATCTTGCCCGATGGAGCGTATGATGGCAGTCGGCGACTCTGTCCGCCAGCATGCAACAGTATGCGCTTCTCGCGTGGCAACCACTCGGCCAGTGACTCGCCATCTTCGGTGGTCATACAGGCCTGAAGCAGCCATGTGGTACCACCGCCACTACCCAGTTTGTGGCCCACAGGATCGTTGGTGCAGAAGTATTCCTCTCTGCTCAGTCCTGTCACATCATGGAAACTGTCCACCAAGTTAGGTGGCAATGAGAGAAGTTTTTTCATTAAACGTTAAACATTAAACATTAAACATTCTTGACAGAGCCAAGCGGCAAAGCCGAGCGAAACGTTAAACATTAAACATTCTGTCTACGGCGATAGGCCATGAAGATGGCACCTGCCAGTACCAATATCAGGATTGCGTAGGCTGTATAGGCGATAGTCTCGGTTGTATCTACCGACTTGGGGAAGAAGCTCAGCACTACCTCGTGCTTGCCTGGCTTCACGTTGAGTGCACGCAGTATGTAGTCCACACGTCCCAGTTCTGCTGGCTCGCCATCGATAGTAGCAGTCCATCCTGGGTAGTATATCTCCGAGAACACCACTACTCCACCCTTGTCCGAGTTAACCTCGTATGTCAACTGGTTGGGCTCGTAGTTCTTTATCGTCACCACACTGGCAGTGTCCTGTGCCACACCGTCGCCAAGCTGAGCCTTAAACTTCTCGTCGGCCACAGCCTCGTGTCGCAGATCTATCTTGCCCACCTGCAGTATCTCTTCATTGGCATTCTTAGCGTAGCTCACCTTGTCCACAAACCATGCGTTACCCAGTGCGTATGGGTTCTGCAGGGGCACAGTCTGTCCGCCCTGCAGTGGGAAGATAAAGTAGCGTGTGTTCAGCATGTTCAGTACAGGGCAGATGCTGTCGCCGTTCACCTGAGTCATATCGCCACCAGCCTCAGCCACAGCCCCCATCAGCTTCTGCATCTCGGGACTGATATACTGCTCTATCATCTCCTGATAACGACGCAGCTTAGCAGCGTGATAACCACCGATACTCTTATGATAATAAGATGTCTCGTTCTCGTTGAATGTGTTCGATGCCAGGTTCAGCACACGATAGTCGAGTGTCTTGTCGCGCAGTATCAGTTCGTCTGTCTGACTCATCTGCTGTGGAGCCTCACGCTCGCTCTGTGGCACAAACATCTCATCGTTAAGATAGCGTTTGTTTACCTGCCACAGATCTATCAGACAGAGCACCAATATACCAGCCACAGCGTATTCGGCCTTAAGTTTGCGATACTTATAGGCCAACAACATGGCTGTGCCCACTACGATGATCCAGAACGAGCGCCAGCAGTCGGCTGTAAACACTGCCTTACGCATCTCTGTCAGATTGCTGGTCAACGGACCTACATGCTCCTGAGGCAGTTGAGCCAGCGCACGCATCTCGCTCGACGAGATAAAGCTGTCGAAGAACATCGATGGCATCAGTGCAAACAGTGCACAGATACCTGCGGTCAGTCCGAACGAGATATAGAAGAACTTAGCCTTAGTCTTAAGTATCTCAGGCTCATCGAATATCTTCTTCAGCGCCAGCATAGCCAGCAACGGGATGGTGAACTCAGCGATTACCAGTATAGAGGCCACTGTACGGAACTTAGAGTACATAGGCACATAGTCGAGGAAGAAGTCGGTGAATCCCATAAAGTTACGTCCCCACGACAGCAGTATCGACAAAATGGTAGCTGCCAGCAGTGCCCACTTCATCGGACCCTTCACGATAAATAGTCCCAGTATGAAGAGCATCATCACAAACGCACCCACATATACTGGTCCGCTAGTGCCAGGCTGCTCGCCCCAGTACTGTCCTATCTGCTGATATATAGACTCGTAGTTAGGATCGGCTTTCTCCATCGCAATCTTACTCTCGCTCATGGGTACCGATGCTCCACCCTTGGTGTTTGGCACCAGCAGTGTCCATGTCTCGTCGATGCCATAGCTCCACTGTGTGATATAGTCGCGCTCCAGACCGCTGTTGGTCTGATTGCCAGAGTTTTTCTTTACTAGTTCGCTCTTACCACGCATCGACTCTTGGCTATACTGCCATGTGTGATATAGGTTACTCAGGTTGATGCACACACCTATGGCTGCACCTGCCATGCATACTACGGTTGCCTTACCAAACCTAGCCAACTCCTTCTGGCGTATAGCCTCTACCAGCCATGCTATCACCATCGCCAGGATGATGAACAGATAGTAGTAGGTCATCTGCACGTGGTTGGCATTAATCTCGAATGCTGTAAAGATGGCAGTGAGCACAAATCCCCACAGGTATTTACCCCTGTAGGCCAGCACCAGTCCGGCTATCATTGGTGGCAGATATGCCAGCGCCCACACCTTCCAGATGTGTCCTGCAGCGATGATGATCAGGAAGTAGGTGCTGAATGCCCATATTATCGAACCCAGTGCAGCCAGATGCTGACGGAAGTCGAATGCACGCAGCAGGATGTAGAATCCCAAAAGATACACAAACACATACCACACATTCTCAGGCAAGAACAGATGGTATATCTTGGTCAGAGTGGTCAACTTGTCAGTCGACTTATATGCAGGTGCCAACTGGTATGTAGGCATTCCGCCAAACAGCGAGTTAGTCCAACGGCTACGCTCGCCTGTCTTCTCGATATACTGTGCACACTCCTGTCCTGCGCCTCGTCCTGCCGATGCATCGTGACGGTAAAGTATACGTCCCTCGATATCAGCAGGGAAGAAATAAGCGAAGGCCAGAACGGCAAACAACAACACTGCCAACACATCAGGCAGCCACTTTTTTATTAATGTCATAACTTGCAAGTTTATAAATTTGCCTGCAAAATTACACATAATTTTCAATTATCCGCTCGGCTTTGCCGCTTTTTTAAAAAAAAGAATTGTCAATTATCAATTTTTTTAGTATCTTTGCACCAAAATATGGAAGAAACGATAATTACAAGCGTACAAAACGCCAGAATCAAACATGTTGTAGCCCTCCAGCAGAAGTCATCGCTCCGTCGCGAGGAAGGGCTGTTTGTGGTCGAGGGTCAGCGCGAGATAGAGCACTGTAAGGCCTGCGGCTACGAGGTGGTAGAGGAGTACATCCGCGACGTAAACGTAACACCACAGGTTTATGAAAAAATGGCTTATCGAGGCAGCACCGAGGGCCACATCGCCGTGGTGCGATGCCGAGAGCATACATTGTCAATTATCAATTGTCAATTGTCAATTAAGAACAACCCTCTTGTGGTTGTTCTTGAGAGTGTAGAGAAGCCTGGAAACCTTGGGGCCATCCTTCGCTCGGCCGAGGCTGCAGGCATTGATGCGCTGATAGTGTGCGACCCTCTTACCGATATGTACAATCCCAACGTAATCCGTGCCAGCATAGGTGGCGTGTTCTGCGTGCCCACAGCTGTGTGCACATCGCAGGAGTGCATAGCCTTCCTTAAGCAGCATGGAATCAAGATACTCACTGCCCAGTTGCAGGACTCTTACGAGTATTACGACTACGACATGACTCAGGGCACAGCCATCGTGATGGGTACCGAGAGTACAGGTCTGACCAATCAGTGGCGTGAGGCTGCCGATGCCCACATCCGCATCCCCATGCTTGGCCGCCTAGACTCGCTCAACGTCAGCGTCAGCGCCGCCATCCTGATGTACGAGGCAGTGCGCCAGCGCCAAAGCAAAAATGTTTAATGTTTAATCTTTAATGTTTAATTTTTAATGTTTAATCTTTAATGTTTAATATATGAAGATCGGAATGATTGTAGCGATGGACAAGGAGCTGAAGCAGCTGCGTCCATTATTCCCCGAAGACAAAGTGATTCTGCAGAAGAGCGGTATCGCCACAGTTAATGCCGCCATACAGGCTGTAGAGATGATTCGTCAGTATAAGCCTGATGTAATCATATCAAGTGGTTGTGCAGGTGGTAATGGCGACGATGTAAACCTGCAGGATGTGGTGGTTAGTTCAGAGCTTACCTACCACGATGTATACTGCGGCTCAGCCATCGACGATACTACCGTATACGGTCAGGTGCAGGGCTTGCCCGCCCGCTATCAAGCTGATCCTTATCTGCTTGAGAAGGCTAAGCTTACTGGTGCAAAACCAGGACTGATAGTTACTGGCGACTGGTTTGTTGACTCAAAGGAAAAGATGCGCGAGATCGTAGCCCACTTCCCTGAGGCTAAGGCTGTCGACATGGAGAGTTGTGCCATCGCTCAGGTGTGCCACATCTATAAGGTGCCATTCATCTCGTTCCGCCTCATCAGCGACATCCCTCTGCGCGATACCGATGCATCGCAGTACCACAATTTCTGGGACACCGTAGCCGAGAAATCATTCCAAACCACCAAGACTTTCATCGAAAGCCTTTGATTATCAATTGTCAATTATCAATTATCAATTAAAAAATGGAAGTTATACAGAGTTTTACTATTGATCATACGCAGCTTAAGCCGGGCATCTACGTTTCGCGTGTGGATAAGGGTTTTACAACTTTCGATCTGCGCATTACCGAACCCAACAAGGAGCCAGCCGTTGCTCCTGCAGCCATTCATAGTATCGAGCATCTGATGGCTACATGGTTCCGCAACTCGCGTGCTAAGGAGGATGTGGTATATGTAGGTCCGATGGGTTGCCTCACGGGCATGTATATCATCATGACTGGCAATTATACCGTTGAGGACATGCGCCAACTCACCATCGAATGCCTGGAGTGGATTCTCACCCAGAACGAAGTGCCAGCTACACGTCCTGAGGCTTGCGGCAATTACCTGCTGCACGACCTGCCCATGTGCAAATGGGAGTGTGCCCGCTATCTGGATCGCCTTAAAAACGATTTCCACTGCGAGTACACCAAGTTGCAGATCACACTCGACGACGGCAAAGTCTTTGCCGACGCTTAAGCACTACTGCATCAAATTTACCAAAAAAACATCAAAACTTAAAACGATAATGAAGAAACAATCTATCTACCTACTGATGCTGACTGCAATCCTGCTTACGGCTTGCAATCAAGACGCACCAAAATATATAATAGGTGTATCGCAGTGTTCTGTGGATATCTGGCGTAATTGGCAGAATGCCGAGATGAAGACAGAGGCCAATTTCCACGAGGGTATAGAGCTACGATTTGCAGATGCCAACTCCGATTCCGAGGTTCAGAGCAAACAGATAGACAGTCTGGTGGCCAGCGGCATCGATCTGCTGATTGTCACCCCCAACCAGCTTTCGACGTCATCGCCTGCCATCGATCGCGCATATGACAAGGGCATACCCGTCATCGTGTTTGGGCGTAAGACCGAATCGCGTAAGTACACCGCTTTTGTGAGTGCCAACAACTACGAGATGGGACACACGATGGGTGAATACATAGCTTTGCGACTGGGCGGCAAGGGGTCTATCATAGAGATCCAAGGCCCCAAAGGTTCAAAACCTTCCGAGGAGCGCTACAACGGATTCCATGTGGCCATTGCATCCTATCCCGACATCAAGGTTGCAGCCGAGATACAGGGCGACTGGACCGAACAAGTTGCTTATGAGGGTGTAAAGAACTGGGAAGGCGATCTGAACAGCATCGATGCAGTATTCGGCTATAACGACCGTTCTGCTCTTGGTGCCCGTAAAGCCTACAAGGAGCGTGGCGCCCGCATGCCGTTGCTCTGTGGTATCGACGCATTGCCCGGACCTGATGGTGGTATCCACAAGGTTAGAGATGGTATGCTTGATGCATCGTATATCTATCCTACACATGGCGACCAACTGATAAGACTCGCCGTAGCCATCCTTGACGGCGAGCATTTTCCCAAGGAGACCATGCTCACCTCAGCTCTCGTAACCCACGACAATGCCTTGGCACTGCAACTGGGTAGCGACGAGGTAGTACGCCTTACACATAACCTGAACGATCTGCAGGCTCTAGCCAACGGGTATACCAAGCAAATAGCCACCCAGCACACCGTCTGGGTGCTGAGCGGCATCTGTGCTGCGCTGCTACTGTTGTCAATAGTGCTAGCAGTCTTGTATTTCAGACGTGCTAGATGATTTGTGCGCCACAGGCAGTTGCTCCTACCGCGCCTAACAAGGCACTGAGCACTGCCACTACGATCTTTGCGATCGTTCGCCAATTTTTCATTTTCTCCTCCTTTCTTTTTTAGAGATTAAACATTAATCATAGGTCACACCATCGCCGTCATCGTCGCCGGCATTTGTGTTACCACCGCCATTGCTGGTGCCAGAGCCGTTTCCACTGCCATTGCTAGCGCCATTGCTGGTGTTCTGTCCAGTCTGTGGCTTAGTGGTGTCTACACCGTTCTTTGGTGC
>Ga0247610_10003150_pt1 | contig 18371 bp, 15 predicted proteins | sample 174DNAGHGhighgp2_FD_193483 | JGI IMG/M metagenome (GOLD analysis project Ga0247610, IMG submission 193483) | Sheep rumen microbial communities from Palmerston North, Manawatu-Wanganui, New Zealand - 1742 DNA GHGhigh gp2 | ecosystem: Host-associated > Mammals > Digestive system > Stomach > Rumen... | reverse complement strand
TTGGTGTGTTGCCTTGCTATAAACGCTATTGTACCATCGATGTGAAGCAGGATGAAGAGTTTTGCGAGATGCTCGTCGATGATTTGGGAGAAGAGCTGTTATTCTACACAGCAGAGGAACTCGCCAAAGTTGAGGTGCCCAATCCCAGCAAGACCGTTCAGAAGCATGTGGGTACACCCAGTGTTTGTGAAGCAGCAGCCATCCTTGGGTCAAACAATGGAAAACTAATTGTTCCTAAAGTAAAGGGTAAGAACTGGACAGCTGCTCTAGCTATTGACTACAAATATCTGAGAGAGAAGAAGGGGCATATAGAGATTGTAGGCGCTGGTCCTGGTGATCCTGATTTGGTATCTGTACGAGGACGCAAGATGCTTGAACGTGCCGACCTTATATTATATGCAGGTTCACTGGTACCTAAGGCTTTGACAGAATGTCACAAGCCAGGGGCTGTGGTGCGTTCTTCAGCAGATATGAATCTGGAAGAGCAATGCGCATTGATGAAGGAACATTATGATAAGGGTCACTTTATTGTTCGTTTGCATACGGGCGATCCTTGTATCTTTGGCGCTATTCAGGAGCAGATGGCATTCTTTGACCAAGAAGGAATGGACTATCACATCACTCCTGGAATTTCCAGTTTCCTTGCTGCAGCTGCTGAATTGAGGAGTCAGTTTACGATTCCAGAACGTACGCAGACTATCATCTTGACAAGAGGAGAGGGGAGAACGCCTATGCCAGAAAAAGAACAGTTGCATCTGTTGGCGAAGAGTCAGAGTACGATGTGTATCTTCCTCAGTGCAGCTATTGTAGATGATGTACAACGAGAGCTGTTGCAGGAATATCCAGAGGATACCCCTGTTGCTGCCTGTTATCATCTCACTTGGCCAGACCAGAAAATCTATCGCGGTGTATTGAAAGACCTTGCGAAGATAGTTCACGACAATTATCTCACCCTTACTACGATGCTTGTTGTGGGAGAGGCTATCGACAACCGCCAAGGACTCTCAGAGCTCTATTCTAAGTATTTCACCCATCTTTTCAGGAAAGGCGAAGCATGATATTAGTATTCGGAGGAACGACGGAAGGACGAAAGACAGTAGAAGTATTGGAAGAAGCTGGTTCTCCCTATTTCTATAGCACGAAGACTGGTGAGCAGGAATTATCACTACACAACGGTCTGCGCATTGAGGGTGCGATGAATGCTGAGACTATGTATTCATTCTGCAAAGAGCATCAGATTCGTCTCATCATTGATGCTGCCCATCCGTTTGCCTCTCATTTACATGAAACGATTGCTAATGTAGCTTCTGAGTATGACATTCCCGTTATACGCTACGAAAGAATCTATCCACCACGAGACGTGGATATTACCTGGATTGACGATTACGCAGAAGTGCCAACAGATATCCATACGCTTTTAGCCACTACGGGCGTGCAGAGCATCAGTAAACTGAAATATCTGGAAGAGAAAGGTATTAAGGTCATTTATAGGATTTTAAATCGAGAGAGCAGCATCTTGTTGGCTCATCAACAAGGAGCGACGGATGACCAACTGTGCTTTTATCCACAGACCGTAGAGGCTGATGCCGTGCTGATGAAGGAAAGTGGAGTTAGTGGTGGCTTTGTTGAGAAAATTGCTAAAGCTCGTGAAAAAGGAATGAGGATAATCGCTCTTAAACGTCCAAATCTATCGTTCGAAAATTCTGTTAATGGACCTTATGGATTGCGACGAGCAGTAGAGAAACTGTTGTCAGAATTCTTTCCTTTGCATAGTGGACTGACTACTGGAACTTGTGCCACAGCTGCAGCAATTGCAGCAACGATGAAATTGACGAAAGGCGAGACACCTGCAGAAGTACCTGTATTGTTGCCCAATGGTGAGACGATTCCTGTAGCAGTAGTTTATAGTAATGACTATGCCTATTGTATTAAAGAGGCTGGTGATGACCCTGATGTGACAGATGGAATTGAAGTCAGAGCATATGTAGAGCCTAGTAATCATTTTGAGATTGTTGGAGGTGAGGGCGTAGGCAGATTTACATTACCAGGCTTTGACTATCCTCTAGGTGAAGCTGCCATCAATAAAGGACCTCGTGAAATGATGAGGAAAAACATTCAAGAGAATGTAAAGATAATCATTAGTGTTCCTGATGGAGCGGAAATTGCAAAGAAAACCTTCAATCCTCGTTTAGGTATAGAAGGTGGTATCTCGATTATTGGAGTTTCTGGCATTGTAAAACCTTTCAGCGAAGAAGCATTTATCGACAGCATTCACAAATGTATGGAGGTTGCAAAGGCTAGTGGTGCTGAGCGTGTGGTAATCAATAGTGGTGCGAAAAGTGAGCGTTTTGTCAGAACCATGTATCCAGAACTTCCTCGTCAGGCTTTCGTGGAATATGGCAACTATATTGGTGATACATTGAAGATTGCCAATGAACTCGGCATCAAACATGTTACCCTTGGAGTTATGTTGGGTAAGGCTGTTAAGCTGGCTGCAGGTCATCTGGATACTCATAGTCGCAAGACAACAATGGATATCCGTTTTATCCAACAGATGCTGCAAGAGTCAGACATTACTGTTGACATAAGTAATATCACTTTGGCACGAGAACTTTGGGATATCATTCCTTCCAACCAACTTAACGATTTTGCACAAACTGTTATTCGCCATTGTGCAACCTATTGTAATCCGATTCTGCCTGAAGGTTCGCTTACTATTTTACTGATTGATGAAAATGGAAAAATCTATGGATAAATATCAAGACTTGTTCATCGACTTTGATGATACTTTATATGATACCTATGGCAATGCGGTCATAGCCTTGCAAGAGACCTTTGACGCATTTCATTTGGAGCAATACTTTGATAATCCTCAAGTGTTCTTTGATGCCTATTGGGCAGCTAATATCGACCTATGGACACGATATTCGAAGGGAGAAATCACACGTCCGTATCTGATTGTGGAGCGTTTCCGTCGTCCATTGAGCGAAGGCAAAGGACTTGATATTACCGAACAATATTGTTTGGAGATGAGTGACCGATTCCTCGACTTCTGTTCCTGTAAATCAGGTGTTATTGAAGGTGCGCATGAACTGATGAGTTATCTAAAACAAAAGGGCTATCGCATGCATATGTGCAGCAACGGGTTCCATGAAGTGCAATATAAGAAACTGGCATCCTGTGGACTTCGTGACTTTTTCGACACCATCATTCTAAGTGAGGACGCAGGAGTCAACAAACCATCGCCTCTTTATTTCGACTATGCATTGAAAGTATCTGGCGCCAAACGACAAAATACTCTCATGATAGGCGACAATTTAAATACAGATATCAAGGGAGCTCTTTCTGCAGGTATTGATGCTCTGTTGTTCAATAGGTGGCAGGTAAATCTCAGCGAGAGCACAATTACCCCCACTTACATTGCTGAAACGCTTCTTGATATCAAAAAGGTGTTGTAATTATTCTCCTATTTCGTTTTTCCTTCTGCCAAAGAGCACCATCGCAATGACGGGTGCTCCGACAAGAGCAGTAACGCTGTTGACGGGTAGGGCACCCTCGAAGCCAGGCATGCGAGCTATGAAGTTACAGAATAGTGCTAGGACTGCTCCACAGAGTGCTGTAGCAGGCATCAATATGCGATGTTCGGATGTTCGGAAGATGGCACGAGCGAGATGCGGAACAGCCAGTCCAATAAACATGATAGGTCCGCAATATGCCGTTACAATAGCTACCAACACACCTGACGAAATAATGATGAGCATTCTGCTTCGACGTATATTCAGACCCAGATTGGCAGCATAACGGTCACCCAACAGCATGAGGTTCATAGGCTTTACCAACAAACAAGCCAAAGGCAATAAGATGCACATCAACACGATGAACAGCATCATCTCATCGCCAGAGACACGCGAGAAAGAACCTAATCCCCATACCACGAATGCTTTCACGTCTTCTTCTGGCGAGAGAAATTTCAGCACGCCAATAATGGCATTTGCCAAATAGCCTATCATTACACCAATGATAAGTAGGGTGACATTTCCCTTAACTTTCTGCGATATCCACAGAATGAGCGACAATACAGCCAATGCCCCAACAACTGCAGCTACACTCATGGCAGCATCACCCAGATAACCCAACCGTGAGAGGGCTACACCACCAATGCGTCCTGATAATAAGACTACAAAGGCAACACCAAGGGCAGAACCGTTGCTGATGCCCAGAACCGAAGGACCAGCTAAGGGATTACGAAAAACGGTTTGCATCTGAAGACCGCTAACCGCAAGACCTGCACCCGCAACAATCGCTGTCAAAGCCTGTGGTAGTCGGCTGCTGAATATGATGTTCGTCCAAATCTCATTAGAGTCATCACCCATCAAGATACGACAAACCTCTATCATGGGAATACGGACGGAACCGATGAGCAAATTGATGATCACCAGCACCAGAACACCTACGATAAGGGCGAGTATCAAGGGGAGTGGACGTCTAATCATGTCTTATTTCAAAAGTTTGTAATAGGTTGCTTGATAATCTGGTTCTACCAATTCGGGATGGAAGATTGCCACAAAATCCTTCAACAGGACATCTGGCTGAACAGGCGATATTTCATAATAAGCCTGTTTCTTCATATTGCAGTAGATTACTTTCTTCTCTTTGAACGATTGGAAGAGTTCGTTGCGAGGCTCTGAGGCTTTCAATGCATCATAGCTGAAATCACCAGGAAAGCTGTTCAGAATACGCCAATAGTCTGCTTTTGCAGCCAATGCATACATTTTCTCAAATTCCAGATTCTCGCCAGCAGTCTCTTCGTCATTAATGATATACTCTGCACCAGCATCACGGAATATCTGAGCCAGATAGTTTTTTCCTCCAACAGCGTGCCATGTACCACTATGCATTTCGCCACTGAATACGGTTGGACGTGTTTCACTTTTAGATGCCAAAATCTTTATATCATTGTAACGTTTTTCGATACCTGAAAAGACTTCGTTAGCCTCACGCTCCTTGCCGATAAACATACCCACAAACTTAATCCACTCAGCCTGACCTAATGGATTCAGTTCCTTATATCCTAAATGTGGAACAAGAGTAATGCCAGTTTCCTTAATTGGTTCATAACCACCACGTTTAAATGGTGAGATAAAGATAATATCAGGATTAGCTGCAAGCACCATTTCTGTATCAAAATTACCTTCCATTCCAATCTTTACAATTCGTCCATCCTTTACACGTTCCAAGATATCTTTGTTAAAGAGATTCTTAGTTCCTGTAAGTCCTTTAACCACATCGTGAGCATCAAGAACGGTGAAGTTTGACAATTGCAAAGCTGTCATACAGATGGTACTTTTGATAGGTACACGAACCTTCGTATAACCTTCTGGAACTACAACATCATCTGCATGTACCAATGCAAAATGATCGTGCTTACCAACATCAACCAGACGAATATCGGCAGAGTCGCGAACACTGAATCCTGTAGCATACTTCACTTCAATTGTCGCAATGGAATCGCTGGGAGTCATATTGTCTGCTTCTTGTGACTTGTTATTCTTTCCAGAACAAGCGCAAAATACAGCTGCAACACCCAAGTAAAAGGCTATTTTCTTCATTTCTCTATCATAATTTCGTTTTACTCTGCAAAAGTACAAAATTATTTTGTAACTTTGCCGATAAATACGAAATATATGCAAGTAAATATTCAACAATCTAAATGGTACGACCGTATTTGGGCTGCATTCATCTTTTTCACCCGATTACCTTTCTGGCGATTGCATGAGCCATCAAAGGACAGTTACAATGCTGTTGTGGAATATTGGCCACTGACGGGTTGGCTTACTGGTGGACTGATGGCTGCTACTTTATGGATAGGTAGTTTGTATCTTCCGTATATGTTAGCAGTTCTATTGGCTATAATGGTGAGACTGTTGATTACAGGTGCTTTGCATGAAGATGGGTTGGCTGATTTTCTTGATGGTTTTGGAGGCGGAGGTTCCAATCGTGAGCGTATTCTTACCATTATGAAAGATTCTCATATAGGTACTTATGGGGTTATCGGTCTCATTATTTATGAACTATTACTGGCTGCCTCTTTGTTTTCTATGCCTCCTTTACTTGCCGCATTGGCCATTATGGCAGCGGGTCCTTATTCGAAAATGGTAACTGCTCAGTTGATCATGATGATGCCTTATGCTCGTAAGGAAGAGGAAGCTAAGGCCAAGATGATCTATCGTAAGATGGATTGGCGCGCAGGTTTGGGGCTTGCCATACAAGGTTTGTTGCCGATGGTTGCATTCTTGTGGTATACTCATTTATCATGGGAACTTATCATCTTCTTGCCTTGTATTGTGATGTATTTCCTTTATCTTCTCATCTGGAATAAAATCAGAGGATATACGGGCGATTGTTGTGGAGCTGTTTGCTTGTTGGTGGAACTAACGGTTTATATAGTCATTTGTGCCCAATGAAACATATTATTTTGATTACTGGTGGTCAGCGCTCTGGAAAGAGCAAGAAAGCGGAAGAGTTGGCGTTAAGTCTTTCGGAAAATCCCGTGTATATGGCGACCGCACATATCTGGGATGAGGAGTTTCAAGAGCGAGTTCGCAAACATCAGGAACGTAGAGGTCCTCAGTGGACGAATATTGAGGAAGAGAGAAACCTAAGTCTTCACGACATGAAAGGACGAGTAGTAGTCATTGATTGTGTGACCTTGTGGCTCACCAACTTCTTCTTCGCTAACGACTCCGATGTTGATAAGTCGCTTGAAGAAGCAAAGGCTGAGTTTGATAAGTTTACTACTCCTGATGCTACCTATATCTTTGTGACGAATGAGATTGGGCTTGGTGGTGTTAGCGAGAATGCTGTCCAGCGCAAGTTCTCTGACCTGCAAGGTTGGATGAACCAGTATATTGCTGAGAAAGCTGACGAAGTGATACTCATGGTAAGTGGAATAGAAATGAAAATCAAATGAAAACGTTCGATATACAACCTGTTAACACATCTCTGAAAACTGCCATTCAGGAGAAAATAGACAATCTGAATAAGCCCAAAGGCTCGCTTGGAAGATTAGAGGAATTGGCTATGCAGATTTCTCTGATTCAGCAAACGTTGGAACCCTCGTTGGCTCATCCGTGTCATCTGCTTTTGGGTGGCGATCATGGTATCGAGCGTGAAGGAGTCAGTGTGTCGCCTCGTGAAGTCACTTGGCAACAGATGATTAATTTCTCACAGGGTGGCGGAGGTGTCAATATGTTCTGTCGCCAGCATGGTTTCAATCTTCGTATTATTGATGTGGGTGTTGACTACGACCTGTCAAATATTCCTGGAATTATCAATCGCAAAATAGCTCGTGGCACCAATAACTTCCTCTACGAACCAGCCATGAGCGAAGAAGAGTTTAATCGCGCCATCCAAGTGGGCGTCGATCTAGTGGACGAATGCTTTGCAGAAGGATGTCGTGTGTTAAGTATTGGCGAGATGGGCATTGCCAACACTTCACCATCCAGTATCTGGATGAGTCTTTTGGGTGATATTCCGTTAAAGGACTGCATAGGCGCAGGGGCAGGCCTCAACAACGAGGGCATTCGTCATAAATATGAGGTGTTATTAAACGCTCTCAACAACTATCGTTCTATGATACCTCAGCCGTCAGCCATCAGCCCTCTTGCTTATTTCGGAGGCTTTGAAATGATTGCTACCATCGGGGCTATGTTGCGAGCAGCAGAGTTGCATTTGGTGATATTGGTTGATGGCTTCATTATGACTGCTTGTGCGTTAGCTGCCATCCGACTTTATCCTGCCACTCAGGACTATATGATTTTTACGCATTGTGGGGATGAGAGTGGACATAAGATGATGCTTGATATAGTGGATGCAAACCCACTATTGCACTTGGGACTCAGACTAGGCGAAGGAACGGGTGCACTTTGTGCATTCCCCATAGTCGATTCTGCCGTTCGTATGATGAACGAGATGAATAATTTCGATAATGCGAAAATCACCAAATACTTTTAAAAGCAAAATGGTAAAGAGGTAAAAAGCATCAATGCTGATACTATTAACACCATCAATACTTTAGCCGTCCGGTTCACTCGTACGGCTTTTTTCATGTCATACGTTGTGAGCAACCTTTCTCTCTCGCCAATATAAGGTTTATCGAACAGTTCTCCGAAGTAATAATGCGGTCCACCAAACCGACAATCCAAGATACCTGCTAAGGCTGCTTCTGGATAACCGCTATTGGGGGAAGCATGGCGTCGTCCGTTCTTCCAAACGAAAAGTGTGAGTTGAGGTTTCGCCTCAGCAATAATCATCAGTAGGGCTGTGAGCCTTGCTGGAATATAGTTGGCAATATCGTCGATATGTGCAGCCCAACATCCAAAGTCCTTATAACGTTCTGTCTTATAGCCAATCATCGAATCGAGTGTGTTTACCATTTTATAGGCCAGCATTCCAGGTACGCCCAATAAGGCAAACCAGAAGATTGGGGCAATCACACCATCGCTCAGGTTCTCTGCCAGTGTTTCCAACGCTGCTGTTCTAACCTCTTGCGCTGATAGTTCAGAGGTGTCGCGTCCTACAATGCGAGCTACCTGCTTACGACCTTCCTCCAGACTTCTGTCAAGTGCAAGAAAAACTTGTCTTACCTCACGAATCAGCGTGGTTCCTGCTAAGCAATAAAAGATGATGACTGTGTCGAAAACAATGCATAATGAATAATGCATAATGCATAATTGGTTGCGAAGAAACCATGTGGCAACAAACACACCCGTTATGTATATGATTGCCATCAGGGCACCCTTCATTTTGCGATTGCACCCTTTGTTAAGGTGACGTTCACCCAAGGCTATCATCTTTCCAAACCACACAATAGGATGTGGCAATCTAGCAGGGTCACCCAACACGAGGTCGAGCAGCCAACCGATGAGCAAGGATAATATGGCGAACACGGATTGCACGGATTATACGGATTTTACGAATTCTTGTATAGCAGCCACCAAGGCATCATTCTCAGCTGGTGTCCGGGCTGCGATGCGAAAATGGCGTGGGGTAAGTCCTTTGAAGTTAGAGGCATCACGAATAAGCAGGTGATGTTGACGTGCCAAGTAGTCTTTCAGTTCTGCGGCAGTGTGCCCTGACTCAAACTGACAAAGTATGAAGTTGGTCTGTGTCTCCTGCGTGAGGATACCATCTATCTGTTGTAGCTTATCGCGCAGTCGTTGGGCTTCGTTTAAGTCGGGTGTGCAACGCAACTCGTCGTCGTTGCTCAGCAGGAATTTTCCTGTTTCAATCGCTAATGCTGATACACTCCAAGGACGCAGGAACTGGCGTAGATGTGCTGTCAGAGAGGCATGAGCGGTGATGTAGCCCAAACGTAAACCAGGAATTGCATAGGTCTTGGTGAACGAATGAATCTGGATGAGGTAGGGCGTCCGTGCTGCCCAACGCGGATTCATAACGAATTGGTTGGTGTAATTCTCATACGACTGGTCAACCACCACGAGGTCATATTTTACCATCATCTTGTCAATAACCGACTGATCATAGACGTCACCAGTTGGGTTGTTGGGATTGCAGAGCCACAGCATTCGGTGCTTAGTATCCGTTCGTGGAAACAGCTGACAAGCATCTTCGTACTCGCTGAACGTAGGACGAGGAATATCCGCCTGCATGGGGAAAGCCTGTGCAATGAGATAGATAGCATCTGTAGCACCATTGGTGACGATAACCTGTTTTGGGTCCAAATCATGCTGTTCTGCAATCATATGTTCCAACGACCAAGCCTCAGGTTCTGGATAGTGGCTGGCCAGTTCAGGATGAGCAGCTAGGTAGCCCATCAATGCCTGATGGTTCCTGCCTGCACAAATGTTCGACGAGAAGTCGGAAACAATGTGCGGATATTGGTATGCGTCGTCTCCGTGCCCTTTAATCATTGCTGGTTAAGATTTGATAAATTCGTTCCATATCTACATGTTTTCTGACGTGTGCAGCCAGCTTGTCGTATTGCTCATTCTTGAAGGCAGCATAGCTGAAAGCTACAGTTGATTTTTCACTTTTCATTTTTCCCTTTTCCCTCAGGATGTACTCTATCACGGGCGCATTGTCTAAGAATCCATGAATGTAGGTTCCAATGCAATGGTCAGTCTGCATAATGGGTTGATCCGTATCGCTGATGCCTTGGTGTATCTCATAGCCCTGACACTCCTGACCTTCAAACTGGAAACTAACCTGTTGGGTGGTTTTTGTCTTGCCCATCGTCGTGTGAATAGGCAACAGCCCCAGTCCAGGCAGACGGGCTATGTCGCCCTCAATGCCCTCTGGGTCTTCAATGCTCTCTCCCAACATCTGGTAACCGCCACAGATTCCTATTACCATCTTTCCCTCACGATGGGCACGCTGGATGGCTTGTGCGCATCCGTTTCTGCGCAATTCCAGCAAATCGTCCAACGTCGATTTCGTTCCAGGCAGAATAATGATGTCAGCCTGTTGAATATCTGAAGTGTTGTTGGTATAGAACAGGTTCACGCGTGGGTCTCTTTCCAGCGTGTCGAAGTCGGTATAATTGCTGATATGGCGCAAAAGCACCACAGCCACATTCACTTTTCCTTCCGCCAATTGCCTGTGTTTTTTCTCCAGACTGACGCTGTCTTCCTCTTCAATATAGATATCCTTATAATAAGGTATCACGCCCAACACAGGAACCCCACAGATTTCCTCCAGCATCTTCCTGCCTTCGTCAAACAAGCGCATATCGCCACGAAACTTGTTGATGATGATGCCTTTAATCAGTTTACTGTCTTCTGGCGATTGCAGCATGATACTTCCATATACCGATGCAAACACACCCCCTCTGTCAATATCGCCCACCAAGATGACATCTGCCTTTGCGTGACGCGCCATCGACATATTCACCAAGTCTCTGTCTTTTAAGTTAATCTCTGCAATACTTCCTGCTCCCTCCATCACGATAGGATTATAGCGTTTAGCTAAACGGTCGAAAGCATTGCATACCTCTTTTCTATAATCAATCTCCGACGAACCTTTTCGCCAATAGTCATACGCATCCTTGTTGCCAATAGGCTTGCCATTCAGGACCACCTGTGAGGTATGATCACTCTGAGGTTTCAGCAACAATGGGTTCATATCCGTATGACACGCTATCCCAGCAGCTTCCGCTTGTACGGCCTGTGCCCGACCTATCTCAAAGCCTTCAGGTGTGGCGTATGAGTTCAGCGCCATATTCTGAGCCTTGAAGGGCGCTGGCTGATATCCGTCCTGTTTGAATATCCTACAGAAAGCAGCAGCAACAATGCTTTTGCCGACATCGCTGCCTGTACCTGCGAACATGATGGGATGTAACTGTTTCATATCTGATAAAGATGTGTATAGCTTGCTAATACGTTTTTATATCTGAATACAGGCGTATCGACAGGTTCACCTTTGGCATTATAGACCTGAGTAATGCTCTGCGGCTTTTCGCCCATGAATTGCGTATAGTGGAACTCATGTCCGCGATATTCTTTCCCGTCGAGCTCGAAACGTCGGTAGCCCAGCGAGAGTTTGCGGTCTGCCTTGCGAGCGGTGATAGAGTAGGGCAGTACGCCACACATCGCATACTCGCCATCATCCGTCACGATGCTTTGGCAGAGGTACATCATACCGCCACATTCTGCTACGATTCTACCTCCCCGTTCGGCATAGTCCTTGATGGCCTTGCGACAAGCCTCGTTTCTCACCAACGCCTCCAAATGCTTCTCCGGATAGCCCCCCGGCAGATATAACAGGTCGATACCTTCAAACGAAGGCACCTCCGTCTCAGGGTCAAAGAACCGAACCTGTTCGAAGCTGTCAATCGTCTCTTGATACAGAAACGAGAACGACTCCTTATTGCGAGCTATCAGAGCGCTAACAGTTCCTGCCATCTTACGTGTCCCTCCAATAGTTTTATGAGCGACTGATGCTCCATATTCTCTGAAAAGTCTAGTCCCAAATAGCGCGAGCCTTGTTCGAGCGAAGCATCCTTAGGCAGATACCCTAGACACTCGACGCCCAAGTCCGTGCATACTTGCTGGAGCATGGCGAAATGCCGCTCCGAGCCCACCTTGTTGAATATCACGCCTGCTATGCGGACGTCCTTTCTGAAATTGATAAACCCCGATAGCAATGCCGCCATCGAATAGGCTGCCGACTTCGCATCCACCACCAACACCACGGGAATATCCAGCACGCGGGCAATCTCATACGACGAACCCTGTTCACGGTCATAACCGTCGAACAAACCCATCATACCCTCCACGACACACACATCAGCGCTGGAGCTATAGTGCTCAAACAACTCGCGCACATGTTCTGGTGTGGCCATAAACGTGTCGAGGTTCACGCTGGGTCTGCCACATACCGCTTCATGAAATTTCGTGTCGATATAGTCTGGGCCGCACTTGAACGGTTGCACTTTCATGCCCTTCTGTGTCATCAACGCCATCAACCCTCTGGCACTTGTCGTCTTGCCAGAGCCGCTCATGGGTGCTGCTATCAGAAATGCTGCTTTCATCATTATTTGAATCTTACCTTCAGTCCTACCACTAACATTCGTCCAGGCGAATAGAGCGCATATTTGCGCGTGGACGAGTCGATACGACGGTCCACCTTATTTAATATATTATCTATACCGATGCTAGGCTCCAGACATGCCCACTTTGTCACATCGAAAGTGTGGGTCGTATTCAGGTTCCAGAGTCCGAAGCCTGGTGCATCCTCGTATGCACCCGTGTAATAGGTCTTCGACTGCAATCGCCCGTTCAGGTTGGCATTCAGCGTGTAGTGTCCCCATGTGTGATGATAGTTCGCTGCAATCGTTGCTGTATGGCGGATGCTACGTTCTAACACCGACCACTCGTCGCCAGTCTTGGTGCGGGCATAGGTGTAGGCGTAGTTGGCCGACAGGTTGAAGCCTCGGAACAGATTGGCCGACACATTTGTCTGTACCCCCTTCACGTCGCCCTCGTTGCTGTTCTGATAGAGAGCGTAGCTCACCATCTTGTCAGCCTGATCCTGCGTCATTTCCGGAAACTCCTTCATCAACATCTGGCGACTGGCGTCGTCCACTGGAACATTCTCCTTGACAATCATATCGCTGATGCGGTTGATGTATCCCGTCACGCTGACGGCAATCACGTCGTCGCGATATTCGGCATTCAGCGCAAAATAATTGCTCTTCTCAGGCTTCAGGTCCTTGTTGCCGAAACTGATTTGCGCCTTACCGCGATTCACCGAGAAGTAGTGGTAGTAGAGTTCATCGAGGCCGGGAGCACGGAAGCCTGCCGAGTAGGTGGCGCGGAAACGGAAATTGCCTAAGGCATACATCAGTGTCGCTTTCGGCGTCAAATGGGTACCGAAGGTCTCGTGGTTGTTTAGTCGCAAGCCGACGGTGGCCGTAGCAAACCCCTGACCCACGCGAACCTTCGCCTCATGCTGGGCGTAGGCTGCCAGCGAATATACATGCTGGTCGATATTGCCACTGGTGGCGGTCAGGTAATCCTTGCGCCAGTCGGCTCCGAAGATGGTCGTAGAGTTGCTTGTCAAACCGAGGATGGCCTTTGCCTGTCCCTCCATCATGCGTTGCTTTTTCGACTCAACGTAGTCGCCCACGGCATTCGTCTTGGTCTCCACGTCATACTCCTTTCCGTAGCGGAAACGGTCCACCGTGAAGTCGGCCTGGAGAGAGTTCTTCTGTGTAAACTTATAGATGCCGCCCACATTCCAGCGCAATCCTTTATAGCGCATCTCGTAGTCGTTACCGCCAGTGATGTCTGGGTTGGTGTTGGGACGGTCTGTGATTTTGTACGAATAGTCCAATCCTGCATTCAGTGCCAGATGCCGATTGGGTGCGTAGGTGAATTTCTGTCCAAGTATGTTCGTGCGATAACCCGTAAACAATGGCGCTATTGATGGTTGCGTCTCTGTTTCCGAGCCCTTCACGTATTCCAGGTCGTTGTTGCGATAGCTGTCGGCACGGTCGTGGGTAAACGAAGTATACGAGCCGAACCCATTCTTGTAGATATCGAGCGTCGCGCTCTCCGTCAGCACGCCGTGACCGCTAATACGGAGGTCGTTGGCGACACTGACAAGCGACTCCGTAGGTTGGTCGGTGATGATGTTGATGACACCTGCAATAGCGTCGCTGCCGTATAGTGCCGAAGCCGCACCGTCGAGCACCTCGATACGCTTTACGCGTGCCATGTTGATGCGGTTCATATCCACATTGTTTGAGATGTCGCCCGACAGTTTCTGACCATTAATCAAAATGAGGATATACTTGTTGCCCAATCCGTTCAGTCGCAGTTGCGAACCCATGCTGTTGGGGGCCATCGATATCTGTGGCATCAGGCGTGTCAGCGCACCGTCGAACGTCGTGATGCCCTGTTCCTTGATTTCCTGACTGCTGATGACGCTGACTGGTGTCGACGTACTCTTCAGTCGCTGGTGATGCCCTGAACCCGTCACCACCACTGGGTTCAGATTATACGTCCTATCGACCGAATCTCGTCGCTCCATCTTGTGAATCTGCGCAGAAGCGGAGCTCCCTAAAAGAAAAATTATAATCAAGGTTAAAGCTACCTTGTTCATACTATTCTTTGTTAACATAATCGCTGGCAAAGGTACTAAAAAACAAACATAATGCAAAATATATATCATTTTTCTTTGTTTTTTAATTGTTTTGTACTATCATTTCGCTTTGCGAGAAGGTACTCTCGTTCGAAAATGAAAATAAATCGAAATTTATTTTGCATTTTGCTCACTTATTCGTACCTTTGCCCCACAGAATATGGCAATCTGGTGGCTGATGCCGCCTGATGTAAGGGAATCCGGTGAGAGTCCGGAACTGTACCTGCAGCTGTAATCCACGTTCAAGAGGTCTGCTTGTATAACGCCACTGACGCGGTGCTTCGCTAGTGAAGAGTGAAGAGTGAAGAGTGAAAAGCGTCGGGAAGGTAAAGCAGATTGAGGAAAGTCAGAAGACCTGCCATGATGATTAATAGTACGCCCGTTCAGGAGTTAGCGGTGTGAAAAGAGAAGAAACAATGAGAAAGTTAATGGCAATGAGCCTTTGGCTGTTGGCATCCTATGGTATGGCGCAGACTGATGTCTGGCGTTCGGACAGCATCCAAGAGGTTGTTGTGACCGGTACTGGTACCCGTCACTTGCTGAAGGATGCGCCCGTGCAGACGGAGGTTGTCACACAGAAGATGCTAAGTCAGTATGGTGGTAAGAGTCTGGAGGATATTCTCGCAGGCCTGACCGCGTCGTTTGCATTCAACGAGGGCGATATGGGTTCGCAGATGCAGCTGAACGGTCTTGGTAACAATTACATCCTGATATTGATTGATGGAAAGCGCATTCACGGCGATGTGGGTGGTGAGAACGACCTTGGTCTGATAGACCCGCATAACATCGAGAAGATAGAGATTGTAAAGGGTGCTCAGAGTGCGCTTTATGGTAGTGATGCAATGGCGGGCGTCATCAACATCATCACCAAGAAGCATACCGAGGCAGGGCTTTATGTCGATAACAGCACGCGCTATGGCACGCATAACGACCTGCGCCAACATAACGCGGTAGCGTTCACCTTGGGCAAATTCACCAGTCAGACCAATTTCCAACTGCAACGTAGCGACGGTTGGCAGAACACAGCTGAAGAGTGGGCCGAGGGCGTTGTGCTGACGGACAGCCGTAACAAGACGGTGAACAAGTTCCGTAATTGGCAGATTGCCGAGCGCCTGACCTATCAGCCCGTGAAGGGTCTCGAATTATATGCCGAGGGGTCCTTCTACAAGAAGAACATCCTCCGTCCGCAGAACGGTCGTCACCCCAGTTGCGACGTCTATACTTACGACCTGCGCTACAACAATGCGTCGGCATCCGTTGGTGGCAAGTGGAACAACATCACGCTGGACGTTGATTGGAACCGCCACGCCTACTACTACGACTATACCGCCAAGCACTACGACTACGTGTTGCTGGAGGGCGAGGAATATGGCGACCAGAACGGCGAGTGGTTCTCTGTGGCTATGCTGCCTGGACAGAGCAAGTTGCAGAGCGACCAACAACGTGTCATGGGATTGCTCAAGGGCATTTTCAAGTTACCCTACGACAACACGCTGAATGCGGGTGCAGAATACCGTTACGACTACCTGAAAGCCCCCGAGCGCACGGAGACGGGAACAGCTGATGACTGGACGGGCGCTTTGTATGTGCGGGACGAGTTCAATTATCTGAAATGGCTGAACATTACGGCTGGTCTGCGCTTGGTCGACAATCATAACTTCGGCTTCCGTCTGACACCCAAGATGAGCACTATGCTCTCTGCGGGCGATTTCCGCTTCAGAGTAGGGTGGAGCCAGGGTTTCAAGACGCCTACCGTTAAGGAGTTGTACTATCGTTATCTACACATGATGGGCAGTAGCATTTTCTTTAACATCGGCAATGTTAACCTCAATCCCCAGACCAGCAATTATTACTCTGCCAATCTTGAGTATCGTGGCCACCGTTTTACCGCTGCTGTTACGGGCTATCTCAACAAGCTCGACAATATGATTACACTGGTCAATGTTTCAGAAAGCGAGATTCCTCCAGGTGTTACCCAAGCCTATATGGGCGACGGTAGTACAAAGGTACAGGCGCGTATGTATAAGAATATGGACGACGCTCGCACCACGGGTATTGACGTCACCCTGTCGTATCGCCTGTTGCCAGAGTTGACGCTCAATGGTGCCTACAGCTATCTCGACACCAAAGCCCATCTCTACGACGAAAAGGAAGACCGCATGAACACCGTTATCATCGACGGAACGGCCTATCATAAATGGAGCGCTTCGGCCTTGTATAGTCATACGTTCTGTCCTGTCTATAAGTTGAGTGTCAGCTTGTCAACACGAGGCAGCAGTACCCGTTACTACCAGAACAATGGTAACGGCAAGGGCTATCAGATATGGCGCATCAACACAACCCACGACTTCGGACGTTCGGGCAAGATGCTCAGCTACCGATTGGAACTCGGTGTCGATAACATCTTCAACTACATCGACCGCACCATGCGTCCCTACCATCTGGGCACCAATACCTCGGGTACTACGTTTCACGCCACCCTCAACATCAAATTCAATTACGGAAAGAGAGTTAAACAAAACAATATTTTATCAACAAAACAAAATTCAAACAATGAAGAAGATTAAATCATTCATCCTGGCTACTGTAGCTTTTGCACTCGTAGCCCCCGCGTTCACTGCATGTAGCAGCAGTGACGACGACAACAAGAAAGAAAACATTGTTTCTGAGTACACCATCAACGACGAGAAAGTAGCTGCTCAGAAGGCTGCATCCAAGAAGGATGTTGCCGTACTGCTCGTAGCTTTCGGTTCTACTTGGGACAATGCTTTCAAGGCATTCGACAAGACCATTGACGCATACAAGGCTGCATTCCCCAATGCTGATGTCTACATGAGCTTCTCGAGCGACATCTGTATCAACCGCGCCAGCGCTGGTGAGAATGTCGACGACAATGGCAACATCGTACGTCGCGACTACTACGAGCCCCGCTATCTGTTGCACGCCATTGGTAAGGCGAAGTACAGCAAGATTTATGTTCAGTCGCTGCAGGTCATCCCTGGTGAGGAGTTTGCTGCCGTTGTAGCTTCTGTCAAGAAGTTCATGAACAACGGTTACATTGCTGATGCTCACCTCGACGACGACTATCTGGCAAAGTTGTCTGCTACCGAATCCATCTATCTCGGTATGCCTCTGCTCAACGATCCTGATGCCGATATTCCTGCTGTTGCTCAGCAGTTGCACGCGCTGTATAAGAACGAGGCCTCTCAGGGTGTTGTCGCTTTCATGGGTCACGGTAACCCCGACAACTACGACACCTTCAAGGCTAACGTTCGTTACACCCAGCTCGAGCAGGAACTGCAGAAGCTCAATCCTAACTATTTCGTAGGTACTGTCGATATGCCCGACAACTATAAAGAGAATGTGCTGGAGCGTATGAAGGAAAAGAATATCAACAATGGCAAGGTATATCTGCACGCTCTGATGTCTATCGCTGGTGACCACGCTCACAACGATATGGCAGGCGAAGGCGACGAGTACTGGAATCCGATGGCTCCTGAGAGCGAGGATGTCAGCTGGTTTGAGTTCTTCAAGCATGCAGGCTATGAGACAATCGTTCCCAAGGTTGGTCTGCACCCACAAGGTCTGCTCGAACTGGAAGGCGTAAGAAACGTGTGGATTAACCACACCAAGACAGCCGAGTTCCTGGAAGATGCTTACCACAGCATGTATCCCGAAGAATAAACTCTCTCTATAAATTTGAACGT
>Ga0247610_10003149_pt1 | contig 18373 bp, 15 predicted proteins | sample 174DNAGHGhighgp2_FD_193483 | JGI IMG/M metagenome (GOLD analysis project Ga0247610, IMG submission 193483) | Sheep rumen microbial communities from Palmerston North, Manawatu-Wanganui, New Zealand - 1742 DNA GHGhigh gp2 | ecosystem: Host-associated > Mammals > Digestive system > Stomach > Rumen... | reverse complement strand
AAACACTTTTTTAAAAAACATAAAAAGATGCTATAAAGCATCTTTATCTATTTCTATAATAAATCTATACTTAGTATCTAAATCAATTTCTGTAGTACTAATACTATTCTTATTTATCTCTAAATCATTAATACATTTTCTAATTTTTCCTATTGCAACATTTAAATTACCATTATTTTTTGGTTCTTCTTTTTCTTTTATAACAACAGGCTCACTATTATTTAATATTTGATCTACTAATCCTCTATTATCTTGAAATGGATTAATATTTTTATATTTATCTACATTTGGTAATACTGATTCAATATTAGGTATTATTTTAACATCTTCTATTAAATCATTACTATTATCATCTTTATTATTAATACTATCTAATAATTTTTTATTTTCATCACTATTAAATTCTTTAATCTCTTTTTCTGTTACTTCTTCTGGTTTTTCTGTTCTAAAATTATGTGGATCAAAATACTCAATAGGTGGCATATCATCTATAGTAATAGAAGTTTTCATCTCAGAAGGATCAATAAAATATGGTTTATCTTCTTCTATTATTTCTTCTTTTATACCAGTATTTTTATTTAATATTTTGCTAACTTCATCTTCTGTTTGTTTAACTGTTAGTCTTTCTTTAATAATTCTATCTAATAATTCTAATTGTTGTTCTTCATTTTCTAATGTTAATAAACTTCTTGCGTGTCTTTCTGATATTTTATTATATAAAAGACTATTTTGAACAGCTTTAGGTAGACTAAGAAGTCTTATTTTATTAGCTATAGAAGATTGGCTTATTCCAAGTTTTGACGCGATAGTTTCTTGCTTAAAGCCCCTATCCATTAATTTTTTAAATGATTTTGCTTCTTCAATTACTGTTAAATTTTTTCTTTGAAGATTTTCAAGTAAAGCTATCTCAGCACTTGTATTATCATCTGTATTGTTTATAATTGCAGGTATTTTTTTAATTCCTGCCATAGTTGATGCTTTATATCTTCTTTCTCCAGCTATTATTTCATACTTTTCCCCAATTTGTCTTACAACAATTGGTTGTATTACACCATATTTTAATATAGAATTAGCCAAATCATTCAATTCTTTTTCATCAAAAGCAAGTCTTGGTTGAAATCTATTTGGTATTATTTCTTCTAGCGGAATCATTACAATTTCTTTTTTATTCTTTTCTTCCATAACTTTCTCCTCTATATTCTTCTCCCTATTATAATTCTAATTCATTTTATCTTTTTTATCAATTATTTTTATATTTTTTTAAAATTGTCCCATAATTTCTAGGATATTTTTTATCTGTTTCTCTATCTTTTTATATTTAGGTATCATCCTAACAGCTCCATTTATTGGTAAATTATATTTAACAATTCCTTCTAATTTTATATTAAATTCTTTTTCTAGGTATTTATACTTCTTAATTTCTTCAATACAATCTGTTTTAAGAGGTAATAAATAACCATCTACTTTTACTGTTGAAGTAGAAAGTTCAATAATCATTGGAATAGAAGTTACTGCTCTACATGTTACAATATCAAACTTTTCTCTATTATTAATACCATAATTTTCTATTCTATCATTTATTATTTTTACATTTTTAATATTTAATTTATTCTTTATTTCTTCTAAAAATATACATTTTTTGTTATTTGATTCTATTAAAGTTACATCAATATTATTAAATACCAATGCTATTATCATTCCTGGAAATCCTGCTCCTGTTCCAAAATCTAATAATTTAATATTTTTATTTAAATCAATTGCCTTATATAAACATAAAGAATCATAAAAATGTAATAAGAAAACATCTTTTTCTTCTAATATTGAAGTTAAATTAAACTTTTTATTCCATTCATTAAGCATAACAAAATAATCATATAATTTATTATATAATTCATCTGTTATTTCTATATTAATATTTTTACAAAAATCAATAAATTCCTTTTTATTCATTATTATATTCCTTTTTTAAATATACAAGTAACATTGTTATATCAGATGGATTTACTCCACTTATTCTTGATGCTTGTCCTATTGTTAAAGGTCTTATTTTTGAAAACTTTTGTCTAGCTTCAGTAGCTATATTTCTTACTTTATTATAATCTATATCTTCTGGAATTTGTTTTTCTTCTAATTTTAACATTTTATTAACTTCATTTTGAGTCTTTTTAATATAACCTTCATATTTAATATTAATTTCAACTATTTCTGATATTTCATTATCATAATTATATTTTAAATAGTCTAATAAACTATTTAATTCTATTTCTGGTCTTTTTACTAAATCAACTAATTTTATTTTTCCACTTAATTTAGAAGAATTGTTCTTTTCTAAATATTCATTATTATCTTTATTATTTTCAAAATAATTATCATTTAAATATTTTGTTAACTTTTCTATTTCTTTTAATTTATTTTTAAAAATATTATACTTTTCATCATTTATAAGACCTAATTTTCTACCAAATTCAGTTAATCTTAATGATGCATTATCATGTCTTAATAATAATCTAAATTCAGCTCTTGATGTTAATAATCTGTATGGTTCTGTAATTCCTTTATTTATTAAATCATCTATTAATACACCAATATATGCCTCATTTCTTTTTAAAATAAACGGTTCTTTATTATCTATTTTAAGAACTGCATTTATTCCAGCCATTAATCCTTGTGCTGCTGCTTCTTCATATCCACTTGTTCCATTGATTTGCCCAGCAGTAAATAAGTTTTCTATTATTTTACTTTCTAAATTCATGTTTAATTGAGTTGGATCGATAGCATCATATTCTATTGCATATCCATATTTAGTAATAACACATTCTTTTAAACCATCCATTGTATGTAATAATTGTTCTTGAATTTCATGTGGCATTGTTGTACTAAATCCACCAACATAGTACTCAATATCATCAGATCTTTCAGGTTCTAAGAATATTTGATGTCTTTCTTTATCACTAAATTTAACAACTTTATCTTCAATAGATGGGCAATATCTTGGACCTACTCCTTTTATAAGACCACTATATAAAGCACATTTATCTAAATTATCCATGATTATTTTATGAGTTTTTAAATTTGTATATGTTAAATAACATGGTCTTTGTTTTTCTGGGTCATAACTTGCTTTATAAAAATTACTAAATGTTAATTTTTCTTTATCTCCATCTTCAATTGTTACCTCATCAAAATTAATTGAACTTTTTAATATTCTTGGAGGTGTTCCTGTTTTTAATCTAATGATTTTAATTCCATTTTTTTGTAATGAATCACTTAAAAACATAGAATTTTTTTCACCATGAGGACCACCTTTATAACTTTCATGTCCACACAATATGTCAGAATTTAAATATGTCCCTGTTGTTAAAATAACTGCTTTAGAATTAATTTCTTTTCCACCTTCAGTTATAATTCCTTTAACAACTTTATTTTTTACTATTAATTCTTTTGCTAAATCTTCTAATAAATCTAAGTTTTCTTGATTTTGAAGTGTTTTTAACATTTCTTTTGGATAATTAACTTTACATCCTTGAGCTCTTAAAGATCTTACACCAGGTCCTTTTTTTGTATTTAACATTTTTATTTGTAAATGTGTTTTATCAGTGTTATAACCCATTTCTCCACCAAGTGCATCTATTTCTCTAACAACTATTCCTTTAGCAGATCCTCCTATTGATGGATTACATGGCATATCAGCTATATTTTTAAAATTTCCTGTGACTAATAATGTTTTTTTACCCATTCTAGCACATGCTAAAGAAGCCTCACATCCGGCATGGCCTCCTCCAACAACTATTATGTCATATTTCATTTTAATCACTTCTTCCTAGTCTACTTTATTACTTTCCTAAACAAAATTTACTAAATATTTCATCTAATAAATCATCTTTATATACTTCACCAGTTATTTCACCTAATGTTTCCCATAATAATTTTATATTTATTTCCATTAAATCTACTGGTGTATCATTTTTTAATTCTTTTTTAATATCTTTTATAACATCTAAACAATTATTTAATAAACCTATTTGTCTAGCATTAGATATATATGTATAATCTGAATTTGTAATATCATTTAATTTAAATATTTCTACTATTTTATCTTTTAATAATTTAATTTTATCTTTTTCTTTAGTAGATATTTCAATACTATCATATTTATCTAATTTATCATTTTTAACTTTTCCTAAATCTATTTTATTGTATACAACTAATACTTTTTTATCTTTAATCTTTTCTAGTACTTCTTCATCTTCTTCATCAAAATTATTTGAATAATCTACTACAAATAATATAAGATCTGAATCATTAATCTTTTTAATACTTTTTTCTATACCTATAGATTCAACAATTTCATTTGTTTCTCTAATTCCTGCTGTATCAAAAAAGTTAGTTTCTATTCCATTAATAATTATACTTCCTTCAACAATATCCCTTGTTGTACCTTTTACGTCAGTAACAATTGCTTTTTCTTCTCCTAATAATTCATTTAAAATACTACTTTTTCCAACATTAGGTTTACCTACTATTGCAATATTTATTCCATTTTTAATTATTAATCCATTTTTACTATTATCTATTAATTCATTTATTTTTTCTTCAACATATTTTACTTTTTCTTCTACTAGTTCTTTTGTTACAACTACAGCATCTTCATACTCAGGATAATCAATATTTACTTCAATATTTGCTATTAAAGATAGAATATTACTTCTTAAATCATTAATTTTATTTGATAATTCATGATTTATTCCTCTCATAGACATTTTTCTAGCTGCATCTGTTTTTGATTCAATCATATCTGAAACAGCTTCTGCTTCAACTAAATCTATTCTTCCATTTAAAAATGCTCTTTTTGTAAATTCTCCTGGTTCGGCTAATCTACAACCATTAGATAATAATAATTCCATTATTTTATTAACACATATTTTTCCACCATGTGTATTTATTTCTACTGTATCTTCAGTAGTAAAAGACTTTGGACCTTTAAAATATGATACTAATACTTCATCAATTTTTTCATTTTTATCCATAATAAAACCATATGTTATAGTATGAGATTCTTTTTTAGATAAATCTTTATCAAATATTTTATTTACTATTTCTAATGATTTATCACCACTTACTCTTATAACATTAATTGAACTTTCACCAACAAGTGTTGCTATTGCACATATTGTATCATTCATATAAGTCCCCTTCTTTCCACAAGATTATAGCATAAACTCCCCTTATTGTAAATAAAAAAGAGTATTTCTACTCTTCTGTTTCTTCCTTATTTTCACAGTATTTTATAACTACACATCTGTTTGGTTCTTCACCTTCAGATTCAGTAGTTATATATTTAAATCCTTGTAATGCTTCATGAACTAATTTTCTTTCATATGAATTCATAGGATCTAATTTAACTTCTACTTTAGATAATGTTACATCTCTAGCTATTTTCTTAACTTTCTTTTCTAAATAATAATTTTGTTTTTCTTTATATTTTTCTACATCAATTGTTATATTTACATATAAATCAATTGCATTAAAAATAGCTTGTCTAACATATGTTTGAATAGAATCTAATATGTGACCTTTTTTACCAATTAGAACTGAATTATTTTGAGAATAAATCTCATATTTAATTTTTCCATCTCTTATTTTTGTTTCAACATTAGCCTTTATATTTAATGATAATAATAGTTCTTTTAATATATCTTTTCCTATGTCAGCAACATCAGAAAGTTTTACTACTTCTAGTGTATATTTCTTACCACTAAATAAACCACCCTTTTCTTCATATAAATTAGTTAATATGTTTTCTTCTTTCTCATTTAGTTCTTCTAAAGCTTTATCTAGAAGACCTTCTTTGCTTTTAGCTTGAAACTTATATTTTTCCATCACTATTACCCTTTCTCTTTAGTAGTATATTTTGTACTATTGTGAATGCATTTGAAACTATCCAATACAATGCAATTGAAGTTGGTAATTGAAATGAAACAATTCCAATAAACACTACCATGAATGTACTCATCATTTTCATTTGTTTTTGTTGTGCTTCATCTGTTCCTGTTGTATTCATATTCTTAAATGAGAAATATGTACATCCTAGTATTAATACTACTAATAATATATACCAATAATTTCCTGCTCCAATTCCTTCTGTTGGTGTTGTACCTAAATTGAATACAAGAAAGTTATTTTCAAAAAATGCTGGTACTCTATAAACTGCTTCTAAGAATGCAAAGAATATAGGCATTTGTAAGAATGCAAATAAGCAACTTGCAAATGGATTAATATTATATTTTTTATATACTAACATCATTTCTTGACTCTTAGCCATCATTGACTCTTTGTCATCTTTACCTTGATATTTTTTCTCTATTTTTTCCATATCTTTTTGAGCTTTTTTCATATTTTCACTCATATTTGTAGATTTTTTAGAAAGTGGATATAGAGCTGCTCTTAATAAAAGTCCCATTATCATAATAGCTAAACCATTATTTTTAACAAGGATTCCTACTTTTACAATTAACCATGCTAATGGTTTAACAAATAATGAAGTCCATAAACCTTCATAACCACCAGAATTAATTTTTAAATCTTTACAAGCTGGTAATTTTGATAGATCTACTTTAGTTTCATTAACTATATTTTCATATTCTTCAACTAGTTCTTTACTCTCTGGTCTACATAATATATTAGTAACATAACTCTTTTGAGTTTTATTTTCTTCATCTTTGATTGTTACTCTTTTTGTACAACCACAAAGCATAATAATTAACAATAATAATATTGCTATTTTTTTCTTCATTTTCTTTCCTCCAAAATATTTATTAATTCTTCTTTCATAGAATTATAATTAATATCTAAAATTGCTTTCCTAAGTATTATAACATAATCATAAGATATATCTAGTTTATTTTTCATTAATATATCTTTTATTCTTCTTTTATACAAATTTCTAACATTTGCTTTTCCTATTTTCTTACTAACACTTATACAATATCTATTATAATCATAATTATTTTTTGAATAATAAACTACAAAATATTTATTATTTTTTTTAGATGAATTGTTAATTATATTTTGAATTTCTTCATTTTTTCTAATTATATATTTCTTATTCATACTAATTCACCTGGTAAAATAATTATATAAAAAAAATTACTTAATTTAAAGTAATTTATTTTGATAATTCTTTTCTTCCTTTTGCTCTTCTTGATTTTAATACTTTAGTACCTCTTCTTGCTAAAAATCCAGAAGTTTTACTTTTTTTGTTATTATTTGGTTGAAATGTTCTTTTCATGCTATCCTCCCTTTCGTTTTAACTGAATTAGATTATATTATAAGTCCATTTAATTGTCAATTAATTATTATCTATATTCATTAGCTTTTTTAGTTTAATTAGTCTTTCATCTATTATTTTTCTAACCACATTAAATGGTATACTAATTTTTCTAAAAGCATAATAACCACTTGCTATTATATACATTTCCTTATATACAATATCCATATTATTATTACTTACTAAATCTAATATCATATCTTCTTTTTCAAAATTTTTAGATAATATCATATCATATATACCATTAAAATCATTATAGTATTTCTTTTCATTTTGAATTTTCATATAATCTTCATAAAATTTAGCATATATTAAATAGAAAAATTGTTCACTTCCATATGTTACTACTCTATTATCCTTTTTTTCTATAAACATCATATTACCTTTTGAATCACTAACAAACGTATAGTTATTTATATCTTCACCATTTAATTTCATACTAGGAACAATTGTGAATATTTTTTCATATCTTTCTAAATCTTCATATGCATATAAGTAATCAGATAAAAATCTCAACATCCTTCTTTCATTTGGATTTTTTTCAAATCTATATAACTTATTTATATAATTAGTGAATTTACTAATAGTTACATCTTTTTCTCCATCACATAATGAAAAATATTCATATAAATTCTTAATATAATAATTTTTAAAATCATATGGATCGTATTCTTTATAAATACCTATCAAATTCTTTTGTATTAAGAAGGAATAACTCTAGATTTAACTAAATTAGATGTTTTATTATTTGTTCCAAAGAATTCTATTATATTTTTAGCATCTTCTATATCATATACTTCAATTTTAAGAGATGGATTCTTAATTACTTTATGAATGCTTACTTTAGCTGTTATTTTATTATAAATAATATATTTTATAATTGGTGAACAAGCTATATTTAAATCATAATCAAAAATAGGGAAATCTAATATAACTTTATTAAAGTATTTAAAAAATCTATCAAACATGATAAATGCATTTGACCAACTTCTATAGTTCCAGAATCTTACATCTGGAGTTACATCATATTCTTCATTTAACAAATCTTTAATTAATTTTTGCAAATCAAAAGAAATTGGTTTTTTATAATCACCAATTTTAACATTATAGTGAAAAACAGTTTCTACAAATTTATCAAAATTGTAATTTCTAGTTTTTTTATACAATTCTAAAATATAATTTTCAATTTCTTCCTTTGTATTCATTCTTTCTCCTATGATAATAATAACATATTTATATAGATATGTTAATCTCTTTTAAATGATGTTTATGTAAACTTATCAACAACATTTTAACATATTATGTTAACTTATCAACAAGTTTTCAACAATATTAAACTATTATCATATAAAAATTTGTTGATATTGTTAATAACATATATTTTTTGGCTTAAATTAACATAAAAAAATATTTACAAAATGTGGATAACTTGTTAGTATATTTGTTAATAAATAATTTTATTTGACATTAAAACTATAAATTTTTATAATTTTTATAGAAGAAACAATTTACACGAAAGGAATATATAAAAAATGACAAAGGAAGAGGTTTTGGAAAAATTATTAGCTAAGTTAAAATCTAAATTTACCTTAATTTCTTTTGCCACTTTATTAAAAGATTTAAAAATATATTCTTATAAAGATAGTGAAGTTGTATTAACAATTGATGAAAATAGTGGTAATGATTCTATAATTCCTACTGTAGAAAAGAATTTTGGTCCTACAATAGAGGAATATATAAATGATATTACTAATGATACATGTACTGTTAAGTTTGTTAAAAATACGGATTTAAAGAAAAAAGAATCTATTGAAAAAACAAAGAAAAGTATAGAAGATAATTATAATGAGTCTTTAAATTTAGAAGAAGATATAAAGAATTATAAATATAGTAGTGATTTTAACGTTTTTTATACATTTGATAACTTTGAAGTTGGTGAATCTAATAGACTTGCTTATGGAACTGCAATGGAAGTTGCTAAAGATCCTGGTAATATAGTTAGAAATCCATATTTCTTATATTCAAAGAGTGGTCTTGGAAAAACACACTTAATGCATGCAATAGGTAATTATATTGTTAATAATACAGATAAAAAAGTATTATATGTTACTACTAAACAATTTATGAACGATTATAGTATTGTGGCTAATTCAAAAGGTTCTAACAATAATAATATAAGTTATTTAAATGCTTTTAGAGATAAATATAAAAATATAGATGTATTAATGATAGATGATATTCAAGCTTTAGAAAAATATACTAAGACTCAGATGGAATTCTTTGATATATTTAATGATTTATTAAATTCAAATAAACAAATCATAATGGCTTCTGATAAATCTATTAATGATATTAAATTACTTGAAGATAGATTAAAAACAAGATTTAAAAGTGGTTTAACAGTTTGTATAAATCCACCAGATATTGAATTAAAAAAGAAAATTATTATAAATAAAGATAAACTATATGGATTTGAATTAGATCTTAGTGATGAAGTATTAGATTATATGGCTAATAATTGTGGATCTAATGGTAGAGCCCTTGAAGGATCATTAAAAAGATTAGTTGCTTACAAGGGAATGTTCCATGTTAATAAATTCTCACTAGAAGAAGCAAAACTAGCATTAGTAGAATATGTAGATAATATAGTATATAAAACAAATTCTATTTCTAATATATTAGATACAGTTGCTAAGTTCTATGATTTAGAAGTTTCTATGTTAAAAGGTAAGATGAAAAAGAAAAAAATAGCTGATGCAAGAAGTGTAGCTATGTATCTGTGTAAGTTTATGACTGATGAAACATATGAAAGAATTGGACTTGAAATAGGAGGAAGAGATCATTCAACAGTAATTCATTCTTGTGATAAGATTGAAAGAGAATTGAAAACAAATCCTGTGCTTCAAGAAGAAATAAAAATATTAAAAGACAAAATAAGTGAATAACTAACAATTTTTTAAACATTAAATGTTGATAAATATTTGATTAAATTAAGTATTTATCTATATATAAATAAGTTATCAACAAATCAACAACATATAATAATAGTAATAATAAAAAAATAAGGGAGGTAATACTATGAAAATGTTAATTGAAAAGAAAATATTATTAGGGGGATTAAATGCTGTTAGTAGAGCTTTATCTACAAGAAATATAATTCCAGTATTAAATGGAATAAAATTTGATTTAACTAAGAAAGGTTTATATTTAACTGCTACTGATAATGATATTACTATACAATATTATATAGATAAGAAAGAAATTAAATCTATTGATGATGTTGGTGTATCTATAATATATGGTAAATCTATGTTAGAAATTGTTAAAAGATTACCTGAAACAGACATATTAATAGAAAATGTTGAAGGAAATGAAGTTTCTTTTAGAACAGAAACAGCTTTATATAATTTTAATTGTTTTCAAGAAGATGATTTTCCAAATGTATTCTTAGACGATTCTAAAGAACCAATTGTATTTGATGGATTAAAATTTAAAGAAACAATCAACAAAACATCATTTGCTTGTTCATTACAAGAAAGTAGACCTTTATTAACAGGTATTAACATTAAAATGACTGGTGATATATTTGAATGTATAGCAACTGATTCATATAGATTAGCAAAATTAACTTATACTATTAATAGAGATAAAACAGATAATATTAATATTGTTATTCCATCTAGAAATATAAATGAATTTGTAAAATTATTGAATGATGAACAAGAAGTAGAAATGAATGTTTATAGTAATAAAGTTATATTTAGAACAGGTAATATTACATTCCAAAGTTCATTATTAAATGGAAGTTATCCTAATACAGATAATTCAATAGCAAAAGAATTTAAATACATGGCAAAAGTTAATTTGAAGAATTTTTATAGTATATTAGATAGAGCTTCTTTATTAACACAATCTAAAGATAAAAATATTATAGATATGGAAATTGTTGATAATAAGTTAATAATAAGAGCAAGTAGTTCTGAAATGGGAAATGTTGAAGAAAAAATGGAAATTGATAATGAAACATCTAATATTTTAAAAATTTCATTTAGTGCTAAATTTATGCTAGATGCTTTAAAAATGTTTGATGATGAAGAAATATACTTATTATTAAATGGTGAAATAAGTCCTATTATATTAAAGAAATTAAATAGCGATGAAATGATTCAATTAATTTTACCTATGAAAACATATTAAAAAAGTGAATAATTTCACTTTTTTTATTGTTTCGACACATAAAGACATATTCCGACAATTATTGATGATATTTTAGTATCAAATTTATGAAGAGGAGGAAAATATGGACTACGAAATAAATAGTGATACTCAAGTAATAATGCCTATAGGTAAAAATAGTTCTAAAATAATTGAAAAAGATGATGAATATTTTATTAAAAATAATGTTCATAGTATATTAGAACATAGTTGTGAATATTTTGGTAGTTCTTTTGAAGGTAGAAAAGAAGGAACTAAAAAACTATTAGGTATAACTCATAAATCACCAATAATAGTTGAAGAGAGTAGAAAAATAATATTTTTTCCTACAACTTCTCCAGAAAAAGATGATTGTATTTGGATTAATTTAGATAAAATTGATAAGTATTATTCAGCTGGTAATAAGAAGTCTACAATTCTATTTAAAAATGGCGATTCAATGAATTTTAATGTATCAATAGGATCATTATCTAATCAAATTTTGAGAGCAACACGATTAAAATTTATTTTAGACGAAAGAATTGGTATAAAAGAAGATAATATTTTTTAAATTATCTTTTTTTATATGTCATTTTGTAGTATAATTTAGTTGGTGGGTAGGTGTATTAAAAAAACAAAAAATTAAAATTTGATACATTAAAGTGGGGTTAAAATGAATATCACAAAATTAGAACTATTAAATTTTAGAAATTACAAGAAAATAATTTTTGATAATTTTTCTAATTTAAATATTATTATTGGTAAAAATGGAATTGGTAAAACATCTATTATTGAAGCTATATATTTAGGGAGTTTGGCTAAATCTTTTAAAACTAATAATGAATTATCCATTATAAACGAAGATAGTGATTTTTTTAGAATTAAGGTTCACTATTTTGATTATGGCCCTAAAAAGAATTTAGAATTGTATTTAGATAAGTCTGGAAAGAAAACTAAAATTAATTCCAAATTGCAGAGAAAACTAAGTGATTTTATTTCACAATATAGAATTATTTTATTATCTCCGGATGAATTAAAACTAATAAAATCATCACCTAACACAAGAAGAAATTATTTAAATATTCAAATATCTCAATTAAATAAAGAATACATTTATTTTTTAAATAATTATAATAATTTAATCAAGAATAAAAATGATTATTTAAAAAAATTGATGTTAAATAGTAATTTAGATACAAGATATTTAGATATTATTGATGAAAAAATTGTTGATGAAGGTATGAAAATATATAACTATAGAAAACAATATATTGAATCTATCAATAAATATATCAATGAAATATTCGATAAATTTATTAAAAATAAAGGATTATATATAAAATATATATCTGATTATGAAATAAATGATCGAGAAAAATTATTATTGGAATTAAAAAGAAACAGAAAAAAAGAAATTAATTTAGGAATGACATCGTTTGGAATTCATAGAGATGATTTTGAGTTTATTCACAATGATAATAATTCAAAAGATTATAGTTCACAAGGATTACAAAAATTAATAGTATTAGCAATGAAAATATCTGAAGTTAAGATATTTATTGAAGAATATAATATATATCCAATACTATTATTAGATGATTTATTTAGTGAATTAGATGAAAAAAATAGAAATAATATATTTAAATCATTAGATAAAAATATTCAAGTATTTATAACAACTACTGATTTAAAAAATATTAATAAAAGAATAATAGATAAGGCAAAAATATTTAATTTAGATGAGAGGTGCAAATAATGGAAAATGAATATGGAGTAAATGACATACAAGTTCTTGAAGGTTTAGAGGCAGTTAGAAAAAGACCAGGTATGTATATAGGAACAACAGATTTAAAAGGATTACATCATCTTGTATGGGAAATTGTTGATAACTCAATTGATGAAGCTCTAGCGGGATATTGTAAGAATATAGAAATTATTATTAATAAAGATAATTCTATTACTGTTAAAGATGATGGTCGTGGAATACCTGTAGAAATTCACCCAAAAACTGGTATATCAACAGTAGAAACTGTTTATACAGTATTACATGCTGGTGGTAAATTTGGTGGAGGCGGCTACAAAGTAAGTGGTGGTCTTCATGGAGTTGGTGCTTCAGTTGTTAATGCATTATCAAAATGGGTAACTGTTACTGTTTATAGAGACGGTAAAATATATGAAACTAAGTTTGAAAATGGTGGAAAAACTGTTCAAAAACTTACAGAAATTGGTGAATGTGAAAAAGATAGAACAGGAACAACAGTTTCATTTAAACCAGATCCAGATATTTTTGATTCAGAAATATATGATTATGAAACATTAAAAACAAGAACTAGAGAATTAGCTTTCTTAAATAAAGGTCTTCAATTAACATTAAGAGATGACAGAGATGAAGAAGATACTCAAGGAGAAAAATTCTTATATGAAGGTGGAATTAGTGAATATGTTAGATTTATTAATCAAGGAAAAACACCATTACATGAAGATATTATTCATTTAACTGGTGAAAAAGATGGAATTATATTTGAAGTAGCAATGCAATATAACAATGGATATAATGATAATATTTATTCATTTGTTAACAATATAAATACACATGATGGTGGTACTCATGAAGAAGGTGTTAAAAGAGCACTTGTTAGAGTAACTAATAGTTATGCTAGAAAAAATAAAATATTAAAAGATAGTGATGAAAATTTAACTATAGATGATGTTAAAGAAGGACTTACAATGATAGTATCTTGTAAGCATCCAAATCCCCAATTTGAAGGACAAACTAAAGGAAGATTAGGAAACTCAGAAGTTAAAAATTTAGCTGATAGTGTATTTGCTGAAGGTTATGAACAATTTTTATTAGAAAATCCAGATGAAGCAAGAATAATTGTTAGTAAATCAATACTTGCAAGAAATGCAAGAATGGCTGCTAAAAAGGCTAGAGAAGCTACAAGAAAAAGCGATTTAGCAACAACAAACTTCTTTGGAAAGTTATCTGATTGTAAAAGCAAAGATCCAACAGTATCTGAGATATTCATAGTCGAGGGAGATAGTGCCGGAGGATCTGCAAAAAAAGGTAGAGATTCAATGACTCAAGCAATTCTACCTTTAAGAGGAAAAATATTAAATGTTGAAAAAGCTAGACAAGATAAAGCTTTAGGAAATGAAGAAATTAGATCTATTATTACAGCATTTGGTACTGGAATTGGTGAATATTTTGATTTATCTAAACTAAGATATGACAAAATTATAATAATGACCGATGCCGATGTTGATGGATCACATATTAGAGTATTATTATTAACATTATTTTATAGATTTTTTAGACCAATTGTTGAAGCAGGACATGTTTATGCTGCACAACCACCACTATTCAGAATAATGCATGGTAAAACAAGAAAATATGTTTTAAATGAAGATGAATTAAATGCTTATATGAATTCATTACCTGAAAATGTACGTTCAAGAGCTGAAATTGCACGTATGAAAGGTTTAGGTGAAATGGATGCAGAAGAACTTAATGAAACAACAATGGATATAAATAAGAGAGTTTTAAGAAAAATAACAGTTGATGATTGTATCTCTGCTGATGCAATATTTGAAAAACTTATGGGTGATGAAGTAGAACCTAGAAGAAAATTCATAGAAGAAAACGCTGGTTATGTACAAAATCTAGATATTTAGGAGGTGTATCATGGAAGAAAAATTTGAAAATGTAGAAAATACTGAAGAAGAAATTAAAGAAGAACAAGAAGTAGAAACAGCAGAAGAAACAAATGATGAAAATTTAAATGTTAGCAATTTTAGTGGTTACTTTCATGAAAGAGATAGACTAGATCATAACAATATAGTAGATGAAGTAAAAACTTCTTTTATGGAATATTCAATGAGTGTTATTGCTTCACGTGCATTACCTGATTTAAGAGATGGTTTAAAACCAGTTCATAGAAGAATATTATGGTCCATGTATGAATCAGGATACATACCTGATAAACCACATAGAAAAAGTGCAAAAACTGTTGGTGAAGTTATGGGTAATTACCATCCACATGGAGACTCATCAATATATGAAGCAATGGTTCGTTTAGCACAAGATTTTAACCAAAGATATATGTTAATAGATGGGCATGGAAACTTTGGTAATATCGAAGGTGATGGCGCTGCAGCAATGCGTTACACAGAATCAAGATTAGCTAAAATATCATTAGAATTATTAAGAGATATCAACAAAGATACTGTTGATATGGATGACAATTTTGATGTAACAAGAAAAGAACCAAAAGTTTTACCTTCAAGATTTCCAAACGTATTAGTAAATGGTTCTATGGGAATCGCAGTTGGTATGGCAACAAATATTCCACCACACAATTTAGGTGAAGTAATAGATGGATGTGTTGCTTATATAGATAATCCTGATATAGATGTTCTTGGATTAATGGAACATATAAAAGGACCAGATTTTCCAACTGGAGGTATTATTTTAGGTAATTCCGGTATCAAGAAAGCTTATGAAACAGGAAGAGGATCAATAACTATAAGAGGAAAAGCTGAAATTGAAGAACATGGAAATCATAATTCAATAGTATTTACTGAAGTTCCATATGGTGTAAATACTATGGAATTAAAGAATAAAGTCGCAGAATTAGTTCATACTAAAGTAATAGATGGTATATCTGATTATCACACTGATCTTAAAGATGGTGTAAAAATAACAATAACTTTGAAAAAGGATGCAAATCCACAAGTAGTATTAAATAACTTATATAAACATACTGCATTTCAAGTAAATTATGGAATTATATTCTTAATGTTAGATGGTTTAACACCTAAAACACTTGGATTAAAGGAAATAATTTCAAAATATATCGATCATCAAAAAGAGGTTATAATTAGAAGAACTAAATTTGATTTAGCTAAAGATGAGAAAAGAGTTCATATATTAGAGGGTTATAAAATTGCTCTTGATAATATAGATGAAGTAGTTCAAATCATCAGAAGTGCTGAAACAGATGATGAAGCTAAATCAAAATTAATGTCTAAATTTGGTTTAGATTTAATACAATCTGAAGCTATACTAGAGTTAAAATTAAGAAGATTAACTGGTTTAGAAAGAGAAAAGATTGATGATGAATTGAAAGCATTATTAGCTGAAATAGAAGAATTAAAATCAATTCTTGCTTCTGAACAAAAAGTATTAGAAATAATTAAGAAAGAAATGCTTGAAATTAAGAATAAATACGGCGATGAAAGAAGAACAACAATAGATATGACAGCTGTAGATTATATTGAAGATGAAGCATTAATTCCTCAAGAAGAAATAATAGTAACAATTACAAATAAGAACTATATTAAGAGAATGCCAAAGGATACTTACAAATCTCAACATAGAGGTGGAGTAGGAATCAAAGGTATTACAACAACTGAGGATGATTACGTAGAACAACTGTTATCATTGAATACTCATGACTTTATATTATTCTTCACTAATAAAGGTAAAGTATATAGAATGAAAGGATATAATGTTCCAGAGTACTCAAGAGTTGGAAAAGGATTACCAATAGTTAACTTATTATCATTAGATAAAGATGAAAAAGTAAATACAATGCTATGTGGTAGATTAGAAGATGCAAACAAGTGTTTGATATTTAGTACTAAAAATGGTTTAGTTAAGAGAACAAAGATAAGTGAGTTCTTTAATATAAGACAATCAGGAAAGATAGCAATTACACTTAAAGAAAATGATGAATTAATATCAGTAAAAGTTACAGAAGGTAACAGTCAAATACTAATGTGTTCTTCAAATGGTAGAATGGTAAGATTTGATGAAAATGAAATTAGAATCATGGGAAGAACAGCATCTGGTGTAAGAGGTATTAATTTAGGTAGTGATGTTTGTGTTGGTACTGAAATATCAGAACCAGGAAAGTTATTATTAGTTGTATCTGAAAAAGGATACGGTAAAAAGACTCCAATTGAAGAATATAGAGAAACTAAGAGAGGTAGCAAAGGAGTTAAAACAATTAATATTTCTGAAAAGACAGGAAAAATAATTGGATTTAAATCTACTACAAATGACAAAGATTTAATGATCATATCAAATAATGGTATTATCATAAGAATGGATGTTAATAGTATTTCTCAAATGGGTAGAGTAACAAAAGGAGTTAAATTAATTAACTTAAAAGATAATAGTGTTGTTGCATCAATATCTATTATAGACAAAGAAGAAATTGAAAATAGTGAAGAAAATGAAGAAGAAACTGCTGAATAGTTTCTTCTTTTTTTAATAATGTTCCACGTGGAACATTACAAAATTATTTCCCGGGAAATAATTTTGCTAATAATTTGTATCAATTATACAGATGAAATAGTATTTAAAGAGTAAAAAAATATTTCCCGGGAAATATTTTTTTATATAATATAAAGATAAATAAAACAATGTTCCACGTGGAACATTGTTAATATAAAACTCTAATCAAATAAATATTTGTATGTAGAAGCATTAAAATTGTGTAGAATCTTCACCAAAATTATTTCCCGGGAAATAATTTTGATTAAAAGTAAGAAAAAGAATTAATAAGTATAACTATGTGTGAATGTTCCACGTGGAACATTCACTATTAATATATATATAATAATTTCTAATTAAAGCTTATATTTTAAATAATATTAAGATAATGTATTATAAAATATTTCCCGGGAAATATTTTTATACAATTTTATAACAGTAATTTTATGTTCCACGTGGAACATAAAAAAATATTTGATTTTTCAATGAATTAATATATAATATGTTTGTGCAACGGTTATTGTATGAACCAGGTCAGAATCGGAAGATAGCAGCCTTAAATATATATGCCG
>Ga0247610_10003147_pt1 | contig 18380 bp, 16 predicted proteins | sample 174DNAGHGhighgp2_FD_193483 | JGI IMG/M metagenome (GOLD analysis project Ga0247610, IMG submission 193483) | Sheep rumen microbial communities from Palmerston North, Manawatu-Wanganui, New Zealand - 1742 DNA GHGhigh gp2 | ecosystem: Host-associated > Mammals > Digestive system > Stomach > Rumen... | reverse complement strand
CAAACCTTCAAGGTCTCATTATAGAAACATTCGGTTCCGGCAACGCGCCGACCGAGCCGTGGTTCATAGAAGCGCTGCAAGATGCTTTAGACAAAGGCATTATTGTTTTCAACGTCACACAATGCAAGGCTGGAGCAGTACAAATGAGACAATATCAGGCAAGTTGCGATATGGACAGAATAGGCGTTATCGGCGGACATGACATAACCATAGAGGCTGCCGTGACAAAACTCATGTACCTTCTCGGCAATTTCCCCGACGACAAAGACAAGGTCCGTGACCGGCTAAGCAAATCCCTACGCGGCGAAATTTCAACTGACATTCACGAAGATTGCGAAGATCTATAACAATCCTACCGAACTATGACAACAGACATTTTTGATAAATTCACCAACGAAACAATCATGATCGTCGGTGATGTGATGATTGATTCTTACATGTGGGGTAATGTGACACGAATATCGCCAGAGGCCCCAGTGCCAGTGGTTTCTGTCACGAAACGCGAGAAACGGCTTGGCGGTGCCGCCAATGTTGCCCTTAATATTGAAGCCATGGGCGCGACCCCAATTATATGCTCCGTCCTTGGCAACGACGACAGCAGCAAGGACTTCCTTCACATCATGTACGGCAACAATATGGATCGTCGTGGCATAGTGACCTCCGACAACCGCATGACTACAGTAAAATCGCGTGTCATCGGCAACAACATGCACATCGTCCGTGTCGACGAAGAGAACACAAACCCGCTTTCTCCCATCGAAGAAGACCAACTGCTCGACAGAATCCTTCGCACCATCAAAGCGCTCCCTATCGATGCCATCATTTTCCAAGACTATGACAAAGGCTGTATTACGCCACGAATCATCGACCAAGTGACGGACATTGCACGACGCAAGAAAATTCTCACAACAGTAGATCCCAAGCACCGCAACTTTTCCTCTTTCAAGAACGTCAACCTATTCAAACCCAATTTAAAAGAACTACGAGAAGGATTGAATATCGAAATTGACGACAGTTCGGACGAATTACTTATACGTGACCTTGACAAAGCCTCAACCATACTGCACGAACGCCAGAACATAGACATCGTCCTCACCACCTTGTCAAGCAAAGGCATGTATGCCTGTGACTTCCGGAACGGTTCCCCCACTTCTGTTCTGATACCCTCATGCGCACACTCAGTCTCTGACGTTTCCGGTGCAGGTGACACAGTGATCAGCGTCATAACAATAGCCCTTGCCGCAGGAATGGACCTAAAAGATGCCGTAAAGTGCGCCAACCTCGCCGGAGGCATTGTCTGTGAGCAAGTTGGCGTTGTCCCTATTCAGTACGAGCGTCTAAAAAAAGAATATCAGGCAACATTGCAATAATATTTCTTCATTTCTGGAGTTATATAGATTATGACCATTGCGGGAGCAAAAATAAAGCACAAAGTCCTGATATTAACTCTACTGAGTTTATGCATCCATTCGTATGCCCAGGTCAACTATCTGGCCGGTTTCGACAAGAAGAAGATACATTTCGGCATACAATTGGGCTATACGCAATCCAAATTCGAAGATGCCTACACACAGGATGACGAAGTAAGGGAGTCGCTGCAGGGCACGGGGTCATACTATACTCCAGGTTTCCATCTTGCCATCATTGCCCCAGACGTACGGTTAGGCAACTACTTCAACTTCCGCATAATGCCAGGCATAACTCTCATCAACCGCACATTCAATTACAGTTGGACCGAGACCTACATAGACCAGCATCACGGAGCAGATGCAAAACGCAATGTTGAATCCGTCTATGGAGAAATAGCCTTTGATTTCAAGTTCCGGGCATTCCGATACAACAATTTCCGACCCTACCTGACAGCTGGTGGCAGTTATGGATTCGACTTCGCATCCATGAGAAACAACAAGAACAACAACGACCAGTCGATCATACGCCTCAACACAAGCGACTTGCGATACTCGGCCGGAATTGGCTTTGACTTTTTTCTACGATATGTGAAGTTTGCCATAGAGATGAAAATGAGTTTCGGGTTTTCTGATTTAAAAATCCCAGACGATGACCTCTACACACGTTCGGTCGACTTCATCAACACACGCACATTCACGCTTGGATTTATTTTTGAAGGATAGAGGAACTGCGATATGAAAAACGTCGATCTTAATCTAACGCCCGAAGCCTATTTCAACTCCGAGCTGCTGAAAAACGCAGCAGCGAAGTGTTTGGGGGTGAAAAGCAACGAGATAAGCCACGTAGAGATAGTGCGTCGCAGTCTCGATTCGCGTCGCAGTATACTTTATCGATGCCAGGCCGAGGTTTATATGGCAGATGAAACATTTATGCCTCCAGACTTCCATTCGCCATATCTTGACTGCGGCAACGGCAAGCGGGTCGTCATTGTCGGGGCAGGACCTGCCGGACTTTTTGCCGCATTGCATGCGCTTGAATTAGGTCTGAAGCCTGTCATCGTAGAGCGTGGCAAACCCGTTGAAGAACGACGAAAAGACATAACGCAAATGGTGCGCAGCGGCAACGTGAATGCCGACAGCAACTGGTGCTTCGGCGAGGGAGGCGCTGGCACATACAGCGACGGAAAACTCTACACACGATCGACCAAACGCGGCGATGTTGGAGCCGTTATGAGGAAATTTGTCGAACACGGCGCAGACCCCAAAATAACCATCGACTCTCACGCCCACATCGGAACAGACCGGCTGAGTGGCATCATATCCAATATGCGTGCCACCATAGAAGGACATGGTGGCGAAATACACTTCAACCAATGCGTCAAAGAACTGATAATCGACAGCAAGACTCATAGAGTCAAAGGTGTGCGATGTGCGGGTGGAGACTCTTTTGAGGGGTGTGCAGTTCTTCTCGCATCAGGCCATTCCGCCCGCGATATTTACACCCTTTTCCACAACAACCAGTGGCTTCTTGAAGCAAAACCTTTTGCACTCGGAGTTCGCGTTGAACATCCGCAACATCTCATCAACGAGATACAGTACCATGGCCGCAACTACTCACCTCTCCTGCCTCCGGCTTCCTATAGTCTGACAACACAAGTCGACGGCCACGGTGTATTCTCTTTTTGCATGTGCCCAGGAGGTGTTATCGTTCCTGCATCGACCGCGCAGGGCGAACAAGTCGTCAACGGCATGAGCAACGCCAGCCGAAGTTCAGCCTACGCCAACAGCGGAATTGCTGTCACCGTCGCGCCCAACGACATACCTGAGTATGACAAATACGGTTCCCTGGCTCTTCTTAGATTCCAACAAGATATAGAACAGCGAGTTTTCAATTCCGCAGGCGGTGGCCTCAGAGCACCCGGCCAACGTCTCACCGACTTCTGCGAGCACCGTTCTACAGGGCTTTTGAACAAAAGCAACTATATGGGAGAATACGTCTATGGCGAACTCGACGCAATGCTTCCTCAATTCATATCCAACTGCCTTAGAATTGCTTTCCGCCATTTCGGGCAAAAAATGAAAGGATTCTACACTCAAGATGCCAGTCTCCTTGCGGTTGAAAGCCGCACATCTTCGCCCGTCCGCATTCCACGCGACCAAAGCGGACAGCATCCACAGCTGCGTGGTCTCTACCCCTGCGGAGAAGGGGCAGGATATGCAGGAGGCATAGTATCTTCGGCCATAGATGGCATCAAACAGATCGACCAAATCGCCTCCAACTCACTTTCCAACACTTAACATCCACTACCCATCATGAACTTTGACCTCGTATCCGACTTTGCCCCTATGGGCGACCAAATCGAAGCCATAAAAGAGCTCGTCGACGGCATCCGCAACGGACAGCGCGCCCAGGTCCTCCTTGGCGTCACGGGCAGCGGCAAGACATTCACCGTGGCCAACGTCATAGCACAACTCAACCGCCCCACATTGGTAATGAGCCACAACAAGACGCTGGCCGCCCAGCTATACGGTGAATTCAAGCAATTCTTCCCCCATAATGCCGTCGAATATTTTGTCTCATACTACGACTACTATCAGCCCGAAGCATACATTCCTGCCACAAATACATATATCGAAAAAGACTTAGCCATCAATGATGAACTTGACAAGCTTCGACTCCGTGCCTCGTCAGCACTCCTCAGCGGACGGCGCGACGTCGTTGTCGTTTCCTCCGTCAGTTGCATCTATGGCATAGGCAACCCTACCGAATTCCAGAAGGGCACCATCCACATCTCCAAAGGCGAGCACCTCACTCGCGACATACTACTCATGCGACTGCTCGACGCACAATACACCCGCAACGAAATCGAATTCGTCAACGGACGTTTCCGCGTCAAGGGCGACACGGTAGACGTATACCCTTCTTTTGCAGACTTCTGCTACCGTATCTCATTCTGGGACGATGAAATCGAGTCCTTAGAGACCTTCGACCCTATAAGTGGACAGCGGCTTGAGTCTTGCGACGAAGTGACCATCTACCCGGCCTCCAACTTCCTCACCAACAAGGAGAACATGGCGTCCGCACTACTCAACATCCAGCACGACATGTTTGAGCGACGCGACTATCTGCAGTCCATCGGCAAGCACCTCGAAGCCAAGCGCCTTGAAGAACGCGTCAGCTACGACATCGAGATGATTCAGGAACTGGGCTATTGCAGCGGCATAGAGAACTACAGCCGCTATTTTGACGGACGCGAACCCGGTTCGCGCCCCTTCTGTCTGCTCGACTATTTTCCCGACGACTTTCTGCTTGTGGTCGATGAGAGCCACGTAACCATTCCTCAAATCGGTGCCATGTACGGTGGCGACCGCAGCCGCAAGACCGCCCTTGTCGAGTACGGATTCCGACTGCCATCAGCCCTCGACAACCGACCACTCCGCTACGAGGAGTTCTACGCCCTGACAGGACAAACCATCTATATCAGTGCAACACCTGCCGACTACGAACTCGCCGAAGCCGAAGGCGTTGTCGTCGAACAAGTCATCAGGCCCACCGGTCTCCTTGACCCCGTAGTCGAAGTCCGACCAGCTGTCAACCAAGTCGACGATCTTCTTGAACAGATTGAGGACACCGTTGACAAAGGCGAACGAGTCCTGGTGACAACACTCACAAAACGTATGGCGGAAGAATTGAGCAGCTACCTTATCAACCTAGGAATAAAGACTGCATACATACACAGCGATGTAGACACACTGGAGCGCGTCGAGATAATGCGCGACCTGCGAATGGGTACATACGATGTCCTTGTCGGTGTCAACCTGCTACGCGAAGGTCTCGACCTGCCCGAGGTGTCGCTTGTCGCCATACTCGATGCCGACAAAGAGGGCTTCCTTCGTAGCGACCGAGCCCTTATACAGACCATAGGCCGTGCTGCACGCAACGTCCACAGCCGTGCCATACTATATGCCGACAAAATCACTGGCTCCATGCAGCGTGCCATTGACGAGACAAACCGCCATCGCGAGAAACAGATACGCTACAATATGGAACACGGCATCGTTCCTCGACAGATTGTCAAAAGTACAGAAGCCATCCTTGGCCAGACTTCAGTCATCGAAATGGCAGCCGAAGAGAGCGGAGAGCGGAAAGCGGAAAGCGGAGCGATGCTCGCGGCAAGCCCCTACGCAATGAACACACCGGCATCGCACAGCGCCAAACCCTATGGAAACGGAGAGCGGAGAACGGAGAGCGGAGAACGAGTCGCGGAGAATAGCGAAACACCCTCCATAACGATAGACTCGCGCAGCAAGGCGCAGCTGCGCAAGGACATCCGTGAGGCACAACGTAAAATGCAGCTCGCTGCCAAAGAGATGGACTTCCTTACCGCAGCACGCTACCGCGACGAAATACGAGCAATGCAAGCTTCCCTCGACTCCGCTCGCGGAGAGTGACAGCAGGGCCGCCGCACTCCCGTCAATGGTCGGTATCCGAAAAAAAATTTTTGTCCCATGTCACAAACCGGCAAAATAATATGCATTTATATATATGGAAACTATTGCATAAATAGGTTATGTTCAAACTGAGAGAACAAAAAATTGACGAGATATACGCTCTGCTGCTCAAATACAGGATACCACTGACCGACTACTGCATCCGCAAAACTCACGGAAACTATAGCTACGTCGAGGATCTCATTCAGGACATAATGCTATCTGCTTGCGTCCGACGCGACGAACTGCACTCCAATGCCAGCGAGTTCTGGAAACGACGATGGCTCTTTTCCGTCGCACGTACCGAACTATTCAAGTACCACCAGCGCAAAAAGCATCGCATTACTACAGTATTGCTTCCGATACATATTGACACGGCCGAAGAAAACGTCTCCTCGCTGCTGACCGACATGGCTCGCGAGGCACTGAACGACACCGAATTCGACATCCTGAAGATGCGCCTTGACGGATACTCCTACAAGGAGATTGCCTTCAAGCACAATAGCACCGACTCCGCCATGCGCAAAAAACTGCAGCGGAGCATAGAAAAAATAATCAAGTATCACAATATTACCCCACAGAACAAGACATAAAAATGAAAACACAAAAGGAAATAGAACAGATTGTTGACAATCTGAACGCCAAAGCCCTCTCGGACAGCCTGCTGCTACCCGACCTCGCACAGATGCTCGACGGCGTCGAGCGGCGGTGTGACAAAGAAATGCTACACCACAAACGCCTGACCACAATCCGCCGATGCACACTCAACACAATCTCCTGCATCATCATCATCCTGTTTACCTACTGTTTCTTCCCCAACAATCAGTATGCATACGTGTTCGACGGCAACCTCGTCAACCACAGCGAAACCGTCAACAAGATTGACAAACTATTTGCCCTATGAAAAAAAATATCACAGTGATACTATCCATGACAGCCCTTACACTGCTCCTGGCCAGTGTCACAGTTACCGCCAAACGTTACGCCACAGTCAGCGAAGTCTACCTGCGCTATAAAGACCGGGCCGACCTCCAGGTCAGCTTTGTCAAGGACTACCGCATTGACGACAGCACCACAGTCGATGTCACCACCCTCACAGCCCGTGACTCTGCCAGCTGGGAAAAACTGCTGAGAGAAATGAATACACCATCAGCACTTATAGACATCAATAATAAATCACTTCAAAAAGGGCACAATTCAACAACCACTTACTTATCAAAAAAGAATCATCCCGATGAACGAACTGAAATTGACATTGATGGAGGTAAGAATGATTTAGTCGTGTTTTCATACAGAGAAAGAATTATCTATATTTTTGACATAACATCACAAAACCAATCCGACATAATTCAAAAAAACAAACGAAAAGAAATATTACATAAAAAAGACAACCACACAATGAAAATGTAGCCATTACACTAAAAAACAAACACCTGGCATGCTTAAAACAAAAAACGGCATAATAACCAACAACATGTAATTAACCCGCATAATAAAGCGCCTTTATTGCAAAAGATAATGCTCTAATTGTACAAGACTTATAAAACGCATAAAAAATATGAAAAAAACAGTAAAAACCTTAGCCCTTCTATCTATACTTAGCATTATGGCACTGGGATGCCAGAAAGACATCCTTGTCAAGCCGATAGAGAATCAGATTGTTCAATCAAATCAGCAGCAAACCTTTGTATACTTTATTGATGGTTCTGTTTATAGGACAACCATAAGTGGCGACACTGAAATGCACAATTTTATCGCCTGGATGTTAACTCTTGCGAGGAACGGGCACAATGTGAGTTTCTACAATGAAAGTGTTTGTAATTCCAATTCTCCTGCAACAAAAGAGGTTGTAACTCATAAGACTAAAGACGAGGAAGATGCAAACAATTGGGCAACAATGATGACGAATAGAGGTTATATAGTTAAAGTTGACTTTGATGAGGTAACAGGAATCTACACATGCACTGCGATAAGATAAGATCATTTGCGAATATGACAAAAAGAGTGGACAATATATCTGTACTGCCGAAAATTAGAATTAACGGGACTTAAACATTGACGGAAGTCCATTTGTCTAACCAGTGTTGACGTAAATGGTCGACGCACAACAATAGAAAGGATCCCAACGCCTATGGACAAATAGAAGTCTCACTCATAAAAATATGCGCCAATGAAATGAGGCAATGACATTGAGGGCACTCGGGTAAGGACGGTCACATAACTCACAAACGCTTCCGTCCTACCCTGCGGATGCCCAAGGCATAGAACAATATTCCACACCACAACAATAACGGAGAAATGTTGATTCTATTGTGTGATAATATTACGCAGCATATAGCGTTAACAAAAAAGAGTATTTAACCATAAAAAACTATGGAATGAACAAATTACCTAAATTAATAACTATTGTAACTATTACAATTTTCTCCATTTTTTCTTCATGCAAAAAAGATATTATTGATTTTGGAGATAGCATAACCCCTATTGTAAGTAAAGATCAAGCGAACTACATACCCAAATATGAATCACTTTCAGAGGTTTTTAATCGTATTGTAACCATAAACAATGCTGATAGCATTGATTATATTGTACACTATGAGGATAGTTGTGGTTACCGATCTATCGGCCTTATTTCTGATTTAGTATATGATACATTGAATATAGAATCACACTGTTCTGACTTTGATTCCTTATTGCTATTTTTCAATCAACACAATGATGTTCTAGATACAATTTGGGATGGAGGAGATTTTTATGTTGAGCCAAAATATGATGGCAACTTTTTTAGACACGTTGCAAATATTGACGGACTATTTCGCATAGGGGACACTATTGTAAGAATCTTTAAAAAGACTACAATTGCAGCTCACATTAACGATATCAACACTTTGCTTGCTCTTGAAACTGGCAATGAAGATTTAAAGGATTCTGATTTATTCTATCTTGCGAAGACAACTCCTTCTTCATATTACCCTCCTTATTTTGACCACCTTAGATGCCGCGGTATGAGACTGAAAGGCGACACTACAGGTCATACACCCAACAATTCGTTACACGACAGACGAGTTAAACTAAAAACCGAATGGTATTTTGATGTTGCCGGGAACCTTAATCCTACATGCAACAATTACGCATATGTCATGACTCTGAAGGCCTTTAAAAAAACACGTGTATGTTTCATAGCGATTAAAAGCAATATCAGTTACAAATGGGACATTGTTTTTCATTGGTTTACACCCAGTATGCAATGGTATGTGGAAACAAAAACATATGGATGGCACACTGATTACAAACATAAAGTACAGAAAATTATTTTTCAGCGTGACTGCTGCGACATTTTGGGTGTTAATGGAGTACATCACAATGGTTTATCAATCCAAACATATGCCCCCAACTCAGGAGTTCTTACAATTACACAATAATCCTTAAAACTATGGTCAAAAAAAACCTTTTGTGCATTATTTTGGCTGTTTTATCTGTCAGTCTAAAAGCACAGCAGACTAATGAAAACAGATTAAGTATTGACTATTCATTTTCGCAACATCAGCATTTGGTCAACTTGACTGATAACGGAAATGTGAAGTACACCAACCAAAACGCAATCTGCATCTCGTACGGCAGACTGACTTCTGATAATTTGGAGGCTGGTGTTTATTGCGGTATTCTTTTCGCAGAATACCACGTCTCCGACGACCCTAACACTCTGACTGACCGGTTGGTCTTTTCTCCAGGGGTGTCGTTGAGCTATCATCTCCTACCAAAAATGAACATCCCATCCGAGCACATTGACATTACTCTGGACAATATTGTCGGAGGCACATTTGCCAAAGGATGCAAACTGGAATACGGTATCGGTCTCGGAATCCATTACTACCCTTTCAATCATTTCGGGATTAATGCCTCCGCCCTTTTTGGTAATTTCACTATTGCACGATTGGGGGCAACCAGCACCAGTAATTTTCAGTTGAAAACCGGTTTGTCGTGGAGGTGGTAAGTCCTTAACCCCTGACGCTGCCAACACACATTAATTTAGGGAACAATTATAGTTTCCTAAAATCCATTTGCGGCGGATTTGTAATCCGACGCCCGTTACAACAAAAAGGAACAGATATGACCTTTAACGAGCCCTCCCGCATGTCCGGTGCCGATGCGGGTTAGGGCCATGAAAGATGAAGGATGCCTCCGGCGGGAGGTGCGGCACAGGGGGTCTGCCAGTCCTCTCCGCGCCAACCCGCCCCTCCGGCATCCGAGGCACCATAAGGATACCCTGCAAGGGTAACGTAAGAAACCAAAAAAAATTATCAAACCCTTAAATGAAAAGAACTGTATTTTTCTTATTATTTCTCACTGCTATATTTTATACTATAGCACAAGGACCAGGCATCGTTCAGCCTAGTATAGGCATTTCCTATAGGTCTTATGAGACAGTCGTCAGAAACTACAATTCCGACTATAATATTGTGATGGACTATGGGGAAGACCCTGGCGGAGTTAATCCGCCACACATAATCACATATTCCTCATTCTATATTCAGAAAACCAATACAGGCACCCTTACCCATCTTTTTCGGCTGCCTTTCGGCTACAATGTTCACGATGTACGCTTTGTAACACTGCGCAGAAAAAGCGACACAACCCAATCGGTGGATTTCTGCTGTTTCTGCGGAACAAGATACACTTATGTAGGAGAAGCATATGGTTACACAATAGGCAACGAGCCAGGATACGTATACACTATTATCGACAGCACCGGCTTTGCAGGCTTCTTTGCCATGCCGGACGCCATTGCAGCAGATATAGACCCCTCCGCACCCACCAGTGCAACGGCAAAAGTGCGTGATGTAGAGGGTATGGCATCATTATATCGCATGACATGCTATGCCGAGGGGTACTGCTATTATCTGAATGGTTCTGCTTTTTGGGACAACGCAGTGCTTGACATGATTGGCATTGAAGACACTGTAGGGGTACACCCTTGTTTTGTAAGAGCAAAATTCTACCCCGACTATAACGACACCATTCTATGGGACAACAACCTGCGATATAACACAAGCAGTAACGAGATACTCTGCGATGTTACAGGAACAAACAATTATACTGTAACCGTTTCGCGATACAAAAACAATAATCATGATGTGATTACCAGACACAGCATAAAAGAGACATGGAGATATCTTGGAGGTCGCCAACTTAACAGCACAATCAAACACATGGACTGGGATGCGTTGACAATATGCGGGGATAAGACGGATGATAGCTATTCAATCGTTTTTAACGATTCTCTTCGACTCTGCAATATTTTTGAAAACCGATACGCTATTGCACTAAATGTCACTTCGCTGAACTTAGGCGGTATACTTACATACAAGTTCGATATACTGAACAATGGCAATGAAAGTTCATGTGCCGAAGGTGCATACGAAAAGACAGATGATACCCGATTGAGGGAACTAATCTATTTGCCGCACAATAAATTTACAGCCACACTTGTGTCAAACGACAACCAATCATATTCAACAACTCGGATAAACACATGGAATGTGGGAGAATGTTCAATACCGGTAAATACAATTACAACACTAAACAAGTACCATCAGTCAGCAACACCTTATTTCAACAACAATACGGAAAGCCTGCTATGGGGACTTACTTCAACTGTTAGCCAAGAGCCTTTTTTTCTCATGAACTATGAAATGCCCACTAACGGATACAGCAATGATGATTGTGCCCAAAAGGATAAAGATAATGCACTGCCGTCAGAAATAGGCAATAATGGTTCCTCGTTACCGTTACAAATTACGATGAGGTTACCGTACGATTCTCATAAATACCCGGTATCATTTCTCGGCTTTGCGCCATATCGTCTTTCATTGGAGCAAAACTGCATAGGAAACAATTAGAAAAAAATATTAAATGTAAAATATTATGAAAACACTTGCAAAAAACCTTGTTCTTGTCATATTGTCTGTATACTGCTATACCGCTGCGGCACAGTCGCTAATACCATGTACGGATTGCGACACAATACCATCCAGATATGAAAAATACTACTATACCGAATGGTACGACCAGGTGCCGATGTACGGAGTAACCGACAGCTGCTGGTACGAAACATACTTGACTACTTCTGCCGGTGGCCCCGTTGCAATATGGGGGTATGCCAACCAGCCCATGCTTGTGAGAGGCCTTGTTGCACTGGTGGACCCTTATGCAGGCCACATACCGTTTGTACAACCGACGAAACTGCCCGAACACCTTTACCTATACCAGCTAACGATGAAGGACTCCTCGTGGACCGGCACTCCTACCCCGTGGGCCGTCACAATAGACCTGCAGTTGTTGGATTCTGTGCGCTGGGATACGGTAAAGCCCCACTGGATGCCGGTGGAACAGGGAGGCTTAGCGCCGGTCACGCAGTATTTTTATGCTTACGAGTGCTATTTCGAAAACCCCGTATATGTTGATACGGACTTCTATATTCAAGGCACAGATCGCAGCAATGTTCCCGTATACGACTCTGTACAGGGTTACTACCTCATAAACTTTTCCGAGTATATCCCCACAGCATATGTACACATTAGAAGAGAGGTGCATCCCGACAAGGGAGTATGGGATGACGACTGCCCGCGTCCGATTGCAGAAGACTCTCCGTTATGGGATCTTACACGCGGCCATTGTGCGATATATACCGGTGGCGTGGGCTGGCACTGCCCCTGGCCCAACAACTACTATGGAATGTATCTACCCATTGTCGACCAGCTGAATATTGATGTGGATGTCGACTCCGCCATACACGGCGAGGCACTTGGCGGCGGACGCTACCCCATAGGCTGGTACGACACCATTACCGCCGTGCCCGCCTTCGGCTACAGGTTCCTGCACTGGAACGACGGCAGCACCGACAACCCGCGAATCATCCACCCCTACGGCGACACATCGTTCACGGCATACTTCACACTGGCGGAGCACTATATGCTTGAAGTCCTGTCCGCCAACGATGAAACGGGAGTCGTTGTTGGAGGAGGGCCATACCCCGAGAACCAGCCCGCAACCATTACTGCCGTGCCGGCACACGGCTTCCGCTTCTCGCACTGGAACGACGGCAACACCGACAATCCGCGCACCATATATGTGACACAGGACACCTCGTTCACAGCCTATTTCGTCGAGAAACCACAATACTCCATCACTGTTGTGTCTGCCGACAGCGAGCTGGGTACTGTCGACGGCGGCGGAATTTACTATGAGGGCGACATGACGGTACTGACAGCCACCCCAGCCGACAGCTGCATATTCGACATGTGGAGCGACGGCTACTGGACCAACCCGCGCCATATTACAGTGACACAAGACTCCTCTTTCATGGCGCTGTTCATCAAACTGGAAGCAGGAGGCGGACAAGAAGGTGTCAGCATGCCGCAGACGCTCAAGTTCAGCCTATCGCCCAACCCCACCACAGGCAACATCACTGTAGCCACCGGCGCTGACGGACACCACCATGCCGACATCTACGACGGCAACGGACGTCGCATAATGTCTGTAGACTTCGCCGGCCCGCAGGCCGAGATAGCCACCGCGCCGCTGCCGCACGGCCACTATGTCATTCGCCTGACACACGACGGGCAGTCGGGCACACAGACTTTTGTGAAGAACTGAGAAGCCTGCAAGAAACCGGCATTCGTTCGATTCGTGCAATTTGTGTTCGAAAAAGAATCATTAGTGGTTTCTATAAGTGACAACAAACTTTTTCTCATTATTTTAGTCGTTACCAAACCCATGAAAACAAAGATATTTATTTCGCTGATAGTTTTTTTTGCACCGCTGGCGGCATATGCCCAGAGTTTCTCTGAAGTCTCGCCGTCGGGAGACCTGCTTAACTATGAAATCGTTGACGGCTACGCAGTTGTTACAGGCAGGAGCGACTCCATATCGAGTGCCAGCCCATACATCGACCTTGAAATCCCAATGACAGTCTCCTGCGACGGTGCTGCACTCACGGTGCGTGAGATTGGCGCCGAGGCTTTCGCAGCGGACAGGAAACTGGCGTCTGTCATTTTTCCGCCCACACTGAAAAGAATCGGCTACAGAGCCTTTGCAGCCTGTTACAGTCTCGGAACGGTAGAGATTCCGCAGACAGTGACGATGATAGACGAGAATGCCTTTTTCATGGTTGCCAATGTGGACTACCAAGGCTCTGCCACCGGTGCACCGTGGGGTGCCGCCTTCTGCAACGCCTACAATGCCGACGGCTGGTGCTATGCCGACAGCACGATGAGGCATCTTGTGCATGCCGCCTGCAGCACCACGGATATTGCCTACCCCGCTACAGTCGACACAATATCGCCCAGTGCTTTTGTGGGAACAATGGTGGAGGAGATATCCGTCGACGGCAGAGACCCCATGCTGGCCAACCTGAATTTCGCATACTGCCAGAACTTGCGCAGGGTTTATTATAACTTGGCGTACCCGGAGCCGAGGATATTTGCGGATTGCCCTGTGCTTGAGGAATTGACTCTCGGCAGCAGTGTCAGAAACATCCCCACAGACATGTGTATCGACTGCCCCTCGCTGAGGAACATTGCGATTCCGAATTCGGTGCAGCAGATAGGCATATCGGCTTTTGAGGGGTGTACAAGTCTTGAGAAAGTATTTGTTGGCGACAGCGTGACAATTATAGGTTCCTGGGCTTTCAGAGGATGCACTCGCCTCTGCACCATCCATTTCGGCAGTAGGGTTTCTGTCATTGGCAGCAAAAGCTTTGACGGCTGCGACAGCCTGCGCGAGGTCGTGCTGCCACAAAGCATCACACAAATAAGCAACGCCTTTGCGCAGTGCCCTAACATCGAAATGCTGGCATGCATGTCCTATTCTCCCCCCAACGGTGTATCATCGCCGTTCGCATCGTGCAGACCCGACATTCCTGTCTGCGTTCCCTGCGGACGAGGCTATACATACAGCGTCAACTGGCCGACGTTCAGCAACTTCATTTATATGCCGTTTGTGGTAAGGGTAAAATCGGAGGACGAAACACACGGCACAGTGGAGATGACTGATACGTCTTCCTGTGACGAACACGTTTCCGTAGTGAGTGCGCATGCCGCCAGCGGCTATGTCTTCGACCACTGGAGCGACGGCAGCACAGACAACCCGTATGTGGTGCAGCCGGGCGACGGCGAGACCCTCCTGCTGACAGCCCACTTCAAGTCAACCAACGAAATAGGCGCCCCACCTGTTCATGACCCCATGCGTGTCTATGCACGCAACGGTGCAGTGGTGGTGGAGAACTGCAATGGCGCAGTGAGCGTCTACGACATCCGCGGACGTCTGATACACACCATGGTCAGCAGTCAAGGCAGCATCACGATGCCAGTCCCTGCCACTGGAGTGTACATCGTCAAACCCGCCAACGCTCAGGCCCGAAAATGCGTGGTGGTAAAATAGGAACTGACACTTTACATCATCGACCCGCAGAAACATTTAGGGAACTATTGCATTAGTTCCCTAAATTTTAACGCCGTTACAACAAAAATGATAAAGAGGCGTTATATAAGTAATGAACCTCCTATCGAAAAACCAACTGAAGAATCTTGCCGCCTACCGGCAGCAGAAACGCTGCGACGAAGAGGGGCTCTTTGTCGTTGAGGGTGTCAAACTCTGCACCGAGGCTGTAGCGTCGGACTTCTCCATCCGCACAGTCTGCATGACAAACGACTTTTTGTCAACGGCGGAGGGCAGAAGTATGGCCGGAAGACTTGAACAGAGAGGGTGCGAGATTACAGAAGTGACCGACGACCAGCTGGAGCGCCTCAGCAATCAGCGCACTCCCAACAAAGTGTGGATGCTCGTCGAACGCCATGCCGTCGCGCCAGCCAGCAACGCCAGCCAGCTGACACTCGCCCTCGACCGACTGCAGGACCCCGGCAATCTCGGCACAATACTCCGCTCCGCCGACTGGTACGGCATTCGTCACGTCGTCTGCAGCCGCGACACGGTGTCATGCTACAACCCCAAAGTTGTTCAAGCCACCATGGGAGCCATATTCCGCACACGTATTGACTATTGCGACCTCGTCGACTATATCTCCGCCGAAAAAAAGAAAGGCACACCTGTCTATGGTGCGCTCCTCGACGGCGACAGCATCTACCATTCAAGCCTTACGACGCCCGCCATCCTTGTTGTCGGCAACGAAGGCCGGGGGATATCTGCAGCCGTCGCCTCGCTCGTCGACACACGACTTACCATCCCCAATATCGGCGGAACATGCGAATCGCTCAACGCCGCCACCGCCACCGCCATCCTCCTGTCGGAGTTTTGCAGGTGCAACGGCAAACACATGCCCCCATCCTTCTGACGCACCCTAATGTTTAAAGAGGTAAAAACGAGGTATGCCCACGTGGACGTGGGCATACCTGCTATAATCTATCTGTAGTTATCCTGCTGCGACAGATAGCAGCCCACATATTCTGCCACACCGTCAGGCACACCGGTCATCGCTCTGTCATAGCCGACGCTACGCAGTTTGGTAAGGTCAGCCTCTGTGAAATACTGATACTGGTTTCTGACAGAGTCAGGCATATCTATATATTCGATAACAGGATTCATATCCATAGCTGACGCTACACTGCGAGCGACAGTGTTGTACGATGCAGCGCTGCCAGTTCCGACATTGAAAAGGCCTCTTGCTTCGTTGTGTTCCATCATCCAGAGCATTACATCCACACAATCGCCCACCCATACGAAATCGCGACGCTGTTCTCCGTCTGCACAGTCCTCACGGTAAGACTTGAAGAGCCTTACCTTACCTGTTTCCTTAAATTGTCTGCAGAAATGACGCATCACGCTCATCTGCATCCCTTTGTGGTATTCGTTAGGACCATATACATTGAAGAACTTCAAGCCCACAACGCCCGTTCCTTTATAATCGAAACACGAGTCGGAAGCAATGAATTTATCCACAGCGTTTTTGCTCCAGCCATACGGATTCAGCGGACGCAAACTGCTGAGGAACGACAAATCGTCATTATCCACAAAGCCATGTTCTCCAGCTCCATACGTAGCAGCTGAAGAAGCGTATACCATGCGTATACCATGCATACGGCAAAACTCGTATAAATCAACCGTAAGCTGGAAATTGTTGGCGACAATGGTATCCACGTTGGTTTCTGTGGTCGACGATATGGCTCCGAGATGAAATATTCCTTTAATCTTCTTGGCGTTTTTATCCAAAAAACTGCTTAGCTGTTCGGGCATCACAAACCGCAGGGCTCCGCGTTTAGCTACATTCTTCCACTTGGCGTCACAGCCAAACCAGTCGACAACTACAATCTCCTCATAGCCACGACTCTGCATCTCTGCAATCAGATTGGACCCGATAAACCCAGTCGCACCGGTTACAATGTACATATCTATATAGTTTTCCTGGACTTGTTTCAGTTCCTTTTGACTGCCGAGTACTCGGCCGTACCAGGTATTGCAACACCTGCCAGACTTGCACTCAGCGTTGCCGTTCCACTAATGACACCGTCAGTCGGGGCTGCAACGACAGGCACCGTAACGGTGATAGAAAGATCGTAGCCCGCAATGTTTTGCTGGGCAATAAATGGATCAACATGTAATCCAGAGGCGTTTGCATAGCCTTCGATTGTGCGGTTTGACATTGTAAGGGTCACCTCGTTGCCATCACCTTTGCGTTCGCATACAGCTTCCATCGAAGGCAGCGGGACCGGAGTTTCTCCTATTATCGGCAGTGTCATGCTGGCGTTAATCGTAACGTCGTATGTACCTATAAATGCGGCGGCATAGTCGGTCGGACGAGGTTGTTCTTCGTTTTCATTATTCTTTTCACACGATGTGAACGCAAGCAAAGAAACTGCAAACAAGCAAGTTAAAATCTTTTTCATTGTTATATGGTTTTATAATTCATTTGCAAAGATAGTCAAAAAATAATGACATCCACAAAAACTCATCTTCATTTTTTATATAAGGAGACCCTCAATCCTTGTATTGCTCCTTGACGAATGAGGAGACTTCTTCCATCGCCTCGCGTGCCATGGTCTCCTCTATCCTCATATATTCACTCGTCGCTCCAGTTTCGCAATGTTGGAAAAGATGGTTCAAACCTGCCAGCAGTCTTATGCGGGCACGACCACCGGTTGCATTGTCGATTCCGTCCAAGTTTACAGGCAATACCTGGCAGTCACGGTCACCTCCCAAGGCAAGAATTGGGCAACGCACTTTGCGCAGATAGTCACGGCTGTCAAGCTTCACGAAACAGCGCATCCATGCCATCTGCATTTGCATGGACAAACCCATGAGGTCTCCTTTGCGAAGGAACACCATCTTTCGCTGCTCAGAAGTCATATCCTTGCATTTTTCGTCAGCAATTGCATTCAACACCTTATTGTAATCATCCAAAGCAACGGTATCAATAGCTTTGAAAAAACTGTTCATTACGTCAAGTCTTACATCGATGACCTCTTT
>Ga0247610_10003146_pt1 | contig 18390 bp, 24 predicted proteins | sample 174DNAGHGhighgp2_FD_193483 | JGI IMG/M metagenome (GOLD analysis project Ga0247610, IMG submission 193483) | Sheep rumen microbial communities from Palmerston North, Manawatu-Wanganui, New Zealand - 1742 DNA GHGhigh gp2 | ecosystem: Host-associated > Mammals > Digestive system > Stomach > Rumen... | reverse complement strand
TCGAAAATATTTGGAGATTTCTGAATGCAGACAGGACCGGGGATTGGGCTGGAACAGCATGCCGATGGCAAATGGGGGGGGCTGACACTTAAAGAATCTGATCCAAAGACCTCTCCTTTTGTTATCTTTATATCAGTAAGACCTCTAAACGAATCTCTTACTAAAAATGTATTGTTTCATTTTAAATCTTGTTTACATGATGAATAAAAGAAAAAAACAAGTACTCGATAGAGTGAATGAACTGTTGGGTACAAATCTTGAAACCCTTGACTGGGAATGGATTTCAGAAAAACAGAAATTGTCGGAGAACTTCATTCGAGAATTTAAGGACGACGTCGACTGGTGGAGAATATCGTCCAAACAAAAATTGTCAGAGAACTTTATCCGTGAGTTCCAGAGAAAAGTCGATTGGAGATGGATTTCGTGCAAACAGAAATTGTCAGAGGATTTTATCAGAGAGTTCAAGAATAAAGTCGATTGGTCAGGAATTTCAGAAAAACAAAAGTTGTCGGAAGATTTCATCCGTGAGTTCAAGAGAAAAGTCCATTGGATGTGGATTTCGGAAAAACAGAAACTATCTGAAGACTTCATCAGAGAGTTCAAGAACAAAGTCGATTGGTCCGGAATTTCAGAAAAACAAAGATTATCAGAGGATTTCATCCGAGAGTTTAAGGATAAGGTCGATTGGTTCAGAATTTCAGAAAAACAAAAATTGTCAGAGGATTTCATAAGAGAGTTCAAGAACAAGGTCAATTGGTCTGTGATTTCAGAAAAACAAAGATTGTCGGAAAAATTCATCAGAGAATTTGTTGATAAAGTCGATTGGTGTGAAATTGCAGTCCGACAGAATGTTACGAGAGACTTCATCAGTGAGTTTGAGAACAAGGTTAGTTGGTGGAAAATATCAGAGAAACGCAACTTGCCAAGAGACCTTATCCATGGGTTCTCGGACAAGGTGGATTGGTATCGTATTTCAAAATCCCAAAGACTGTCCGAATACTTTATCCGTGAATTCAAGGATTACGTTGACTGGAAGGTGGTTACACATAAGTACAACCTGTCTGATGGTTTTATCCGTGAGTTCAAGGATTACGTTAATTGGAAAGAAATATCCAATAAGTATGAAATGTCTGATGACTTTATCCGTGAATTCAAGGACTACGTTGATTGGATAGTGATAACACAAAAACACGAAATGACAGAGGATCTGATTCGTGAGTTTAGGGATCACGTAGATTGGAAAGGGTTGACCTACAAGTACGAAATGTCGGAAGACTTCATTCGAGAGTTCAAGGACTACGTAGATTGGAAAGGTGTATCTTTCCATTACAAGTTTTCTGAAGACTTTATAAGAGAATTTGAGGACAAAGTAGATTGGAGAGGTGTTTCCTTCCACGAGGGTTTGTCAGAAGACTTCATACGAGAACATGTGTTCAAGATTGACTTTGATTCGATATGGAACAAATACGAATATCCGTGGTAATACTTTTGCAGCAAAAACGGGAACTATCCCATTTTTCGTTACTTTCGTAGTATTCTTTAATCTTACCATTGAAAACTTTTTGTAATTTTGCCGTGTCAATCGTCCGTGGTCCGACAGCGGGTTTGCGGGCGGGCGACAGACATAAAAGGCGTTGAGTCAACGTCTTATCTGCGGCTTGTAGAATCTCGCAAATTCAACATTCTCCCGCACGGTAAGGCAATGTTCAATGCCCATTGGATTGTATATTCTCGGTATTGACACATTAAATGTGTTCGACCAAACGGATTTCCTCAATATCCGTTTAATATACAACAGCGTGGGCTTCGGCATTGCTTATCCTCGGGAGATGGGCAATGCGAGAGCCTTACAAGCGGGATGAGCGATGGTTCAGATTCCCGCGCTTTTTTATGTGGTTTAGTTGAGTAATTGTTGTGTCCGGAGTTGGGAATCGCCGGAGGATGAGGATAATTGACTGTTTTTACAAGTGATTTAACGTTTTATGAATGAACTATCCAAAGGAGCGAAAGTGACATTGTCGAACGGCAGTTTTGTGACCATCAAGAAAGAACTTGGACGCGGTGGTCAGGGAATTGTCTATTTGGTGGATCACAACGGCAAGGATATGGCATTGAAATGGTACTTGAACGCTCCTGATAATATTTTTTACAAGAATCTAAATAACAATATTTTGAATGGGGCACCGAGTGATGTTTTCCTTTGGCCAAAGGCACTTGCCGAACGCCAACAAGGTAGTTTCGGATACCTGATGGATTTACGACCTGGCAACTATTTCGAGTTTGGGAACTTCCTGATGGCGAAAGTCAAGTTTACAAGTTTTGATGCGATGCTGAACGCCGCTATGAAGATATGCAATGGCTTCATGATGCTCCACCGTTTCGGTTACAGCTATCAAGACTTGAACGATGGCAATTTCTTCATCGATCCGAAGACCGGTGACGTACTCATCTGCGACAACGACAATGTGATGCCGCAGGGCGAGAAGTCTGGCATCATGGGTAAAGCCCGCTATATGGCACCCGAAGTGGTGGCTGGTGGCATTCCCGACAAGTACAGCGACCGTTATTCGTTGTCCGTCATCCTCTTCATGCTCTTCTATGTCAACCATCCGCTCGAAGGTGCAAAGGTTGTTGCCTGTCCCTGTATGACTGAGACTTACGAGAAAAAATTCTACGGAAGTGAGGCGGTATTCATATATAACCCCAACGACAAAAGCAACCTCCCTGTTCGCGGAATCCATCAAAATGTCATTCGCCGCTGGCCGGTTTTGCCTGCAATTCTGCGGGACACGTTCACTCGTGAGTTTAGCGAAGAAATGCTCCGAAATCCGCAGAAACGTATGCTTGAGCAGAATTGGGAGAAGTTGATTGCAACCCTGCGCGATAGCCTTGTTATCTGCCCCCATTGCAAAGGAGAAACCTTTATCGAAGAGGGCAAGAGCATGTGTATGAACTGTGGAAAGGATGTAGAGGTTCCTCTATCGCTTAAAATAAGCAATCGAAATGTCTTTCTAACAGGAGGTACCAAACTCTATATTGACCACGACAACAATGCCGATGTATTGGTGTTAAAGGATGCAAAAGCAGGATTATTGCTCTTAAAGAATCTTTCATCGGATACTACATGGACGGCGGAAACTCCTAGCGGAAAGTTGAAAACAGTTGCACCTGGAGAGTGTGTGCCAGTGAAAGAGGGAATCAAAGTCTCTTTCAATCAAACGACCAAAGGAGAAATAATATCAAGATAACTATGCCTGAAATTACACCTTTAAGCGAAACTGCGTTTGTCACACTGGCGATGTGTGAAAAAACAAAGAAGCCCTATGGAATTACCGTAGATAAGGGGGAATTTGGTTTGTATAAGATGGTGTGGTCTTTCAAAATCGATTATGAAAAGGCACAAAGAGAAGGGTATGATCGCATCAAGGTGTCTGGAGGAATTGTCGAAGATGCAAACTTTCCTGGGTGTCCTTATTGTGAATCTAAACAGTGGTATAGTTGTAGTAATTGCCATACAATTATATGTTACCATGGTCAAAGTCATGTTACTTGTCCAAAATGTGGTTGTAAAGGGGAACTAACCCAAGTTGAAAAGATTAATATTGAAGGAAGTGCATATTAAGCATTGAAACTATATAGAAAAAAGAAATTTTAATAATAACGTAAAAACATACCATCATGTCACTTTTAGACGAAACCGTAGAAATCCCGCGTCGCACAATGACGCTATTCTTCATGATTGACACCTCTGGCAGTATGGCCGGTAGCAAGATTGGTGCAGTAAACGATGCTGTAGTCAATGTTCTTCCCTTGTTGGAGGAGATTTCCGCAGAAAATCCCGATGCAGAAATCAAAGTTGCTGCATTGGAATTCTCCACCACCTGCCATTGGCTCTATAACGAGCCCAAGCCAGCTAATGAATTTGTCTGGCAGGATGTGCAAGCCAATGCACTCACCTCCCTTGGAGAAGCATGTAAAGAACTGTCCTCTAAACTCTCCCGTAGTGGATTTATGAAATCCGCTAGTGGTTCCTTTGCACCTGCCATCATCCTGCTTTCCGATGGAGCACCGACAGACGATTTTGCCTCTGGATTAGCCATGTTGAAGCAGAACAACTGGTTCAAAGCCGCCATTAAGGTGGCAGTGGCAATAGGCGATGATGCGGATAAAGAGGTGTTAGCCCAATTCACAGGAACCAATGAAGCGGTTTTCACCGTCCATAATATCGAAGCTTTGAAACAAGTAATTCGTATCGTGGCAGTGACATCCTCACAGATTGGTAGCAAGAGCAGTACGGCGGGCGACACCACAAAACAGGATCAGGTGATTGCCGAAGTGAAATCAGCTGTTGACAATATCGGTGGTGCCGAAGTAGCTTCCGCTCCATCTTCAACCGTTTCCTACGATGATTGGGATTAAATGTTTTAACAGCCATTGTAAAGGAGAAAGCCACAAGACAACGGGCAAACCTTGTCAAGACTTTTCGTTCAGTATCAAAACAGAAGGTTATACTATTGCTGTTGTCAGTGATGGCCATGGCGGGGAGCGTTATTTCCGTAGTGATGTAGGATCGAAGATAGCGGTGGAAGTGGCTCACCGGTGTTTAGTGGAGTTTGCAGAGGGCATTCCTTCGTCCTTGTTTGCCGAATTACCGAGTACACCAGTTGGTGTTGGCGACACTTTCCTTCCTGACATACAGCAGTTGACAGGTGCCATTATAGTTGGCTGGCGGAATTCAGTCTTGGAACATGCAACGGCAAATCCTTTAACCGAAATAGAACAACTTATAGCAAATCCGAAAGATGACCATGAGTGGGAGAAGACGTATGGTTGTACGCTCATTGCGACAATCCTCACCCCTCAATATTGGTTGGCATTACAGATAGGCGACGGAAAATGTGTGGCCATTAGCAAAGATGGGGAGCCTTACGAACCAATTCCATGGGATGACAAATGCTTTCTTAACAAAACCACCTCTATCTGTGATACTGATGCTTACAGTGAGTTCCGATATTGCATTGGGGGCAAAGAGTCTTTCCCAATCGCAGTGTTTCTGGGCAGTGATGGTATTGACGACTCGTTTGGCGAAGAAGAAAACCTATACAATTTCTATATCCAGTTGGCCAAAGGATTTGCAAAGGCTGGATATGATGCCACCATTACTGATTTGACAGCGACGTTGCCCATCATCAGCAAGCGCGGTAGTCAGGACGACATGTCTGTAGCGGGGTGGTACAATGAAAGGATAGATGGAATGATTACGCAATTCATAAGTTGGCAGGAGCAACGGTTGAGAGACAAATCTGATCGTTTGTCGGAAAAAATTGCCACACTTTGGAATAAAATCATTTTTAGAGCTTCTTCTGAAGTTGAAAGAACTTCAATTTATTCTGATTTGATGAGGAGTACGGCAGAGAGAATTGAACTGATAAAACGGTCAACTAAGTTGCAAAACTAATGAATTGTAGATGACAACTACACTCTTACATATTGCCCTAAAGAAAGCGGTTGACGACCTCGGAATGGATATTCTGAAGTCGCCAATGTTGGTCAATATTTTGACCGATTATCACGCTTTTGATGTGCATGACCCTATGATAAAGGATAACAGAGTAGCAATAACATAAAAAAAGAGTTGAGAGTATTCCGAGTCATCCATTGATAAATTAATAGAAAAAATATGAAAACGGGAAAAAATGGAAAAAGACCTGTGAAAGAAGGTAACGAACTAGTCCAAAACAAGATAATTCTAGTAGAGACTATCATAATTTTAGTGATATCCATTGTGATATTTGGCGTTGCCATAGTCGGAAATTCTGATTTGCACTTTAATGTTATCGAATCAGCCGTGGGAATTTTGAGTATTGCTGTCGCTATGGTTATTGGTTATCAGATTATAAATGCTTTGGAGATTAAGAACGAAATTAAGGGCCAAAATGATAGGATTGAAAAATACGAAGAAGAAACAAGTGCTGCCATAGCGGGTGGATTAACAAGAATAGAAGGTGAGATGAAAAAAATAACCGAAGAATACAACATTCTTACAAGTAGAATCGACACGCAATTGCTTGAAATTGTAAAAAAAGAAATTGTGATTAATCAAATACTTGCCAAGATGTCCATCCAAAGCCCATTCGCCTATTGGCAAGCTATGTCCCATCAAATAGATGCTATCGCAATAGCAATGTCGTACAACATGATTGAATCAACAGATTTGTGCAAAGAACTTTTCAATTACGCATTCGAAGCGTATTCAAAAGTGTGGGAATCGGATAATAGCATATATGAAGAAAAGTTTAACATCTTGAGGCGAACAGTTGACGGTTCACTAAACAAGTCGTTTCTTCATCTGCTAATCCTTGTTGATAAAGCTTTGTGCTTGGCAAAGAAAAGTTATACTATCGACAGACAAGAAATCAATGACGCAGAGGGGGAGGAATTAAAAATGAAATTTGATGAATATCTCTCAATAGTTAAAGCTGGTTGGCAAGCATAAACAACTTCAAGTAAATAATTGACGAATGACCACTGAGGAATTGTTGAAAAAAGGTACGGCATTAGCACACCTAGTTTAAAAAACATCAAACATATCTGTTATCATGGAAAAAATGAATCAGGGCCAATATTTCAAAACTGGGCTGAACCTTTACAATCAAGGGGATTATCTCACCGCCATTGAGTTTTTCCAGGCGGAAATCGATAACTTTTCCCATAATGAGACAGCATATTTGTATTTATCCAAGTGTTATAAGAGCATAGGAAAAGAACTGGAACATAGGAAAACTTTGTTTAGATTACTCTCTATCAACCCAGATAATCAAGAAGCTATGAAAGAACTATCCGTAAACTTTGGAAGTGAGAATATGGTGTTCAATAAAGGAGCGTCTCTCAACACACCGATTTATTACGGATACATTGATGATAAAAAACAGCCCCATAAATATGGAACATTTATCCGACCCGATGGCACAGTCTATAGCGGCTGTATACTACATGGTACAATGTACGGTGAGGGTATTATGAAAAGTTCAAATGGAGCCGTTGTTATCTCACATTTTAACGATGATGTTGTTGAGAACGGGCTAATACTTTTGCCAGGCGGTACAAAAATAGAGGGATATTTGAAAGACTCATTGCCATGTGGACGCTGTACGATCACATTATCCAACGGAATAATAATTGAGGGTACGTTTCATGGATCAGAATTAGACTCCACTGAAGAATGTACCGTAACAGATAATACAGGAAAAACTCTAACAGGGCATTTTGTAAATAAGGTGTTTGTCCCATCCAACAAAGATGCCGACAGAATTGATGCCGAACTTGTGGCAAACATTATCAAATGCTGGCCAAATATAAAATTCTAACTATGTTGTATCTTTTGTAGATCCATCAATGAGCCCCAAAACCTTACAAATCGCCCTTAAACATGCCGTTGACGACCTTGGTGTTGATGTGCTTAAATCGCCGAACCTTGTAAACATTTTGGCGGATTATCACGCTTTTGATGTGCATGACCGCGATTTGCAGAAGCGCAAGAGAATAATTGCGGAATTTGTGGAGAAAAGGTTTCCTGACAACCTGCTTCGTTGGAAACGCTATCGTTCAACCTATAAGGATAAGTGTGTAGGATGGATAAACGAAAATTTTAATGAATACATGTTGGATGCAACAACTGCGACTTTAGTCAAAGATGTCGCTTGTGCATTTTTGTTTTCATTAGGACTTGATACTGACTTGTCATTCGATACCCAGCATAATGTAGATAAATCAACTCGTCCAAACTCACCGACCAAACCGACACATAAATCCAAGCCAAGTGCTACTACGTTAACAACTACTCCGGACGATTCAGCAGACGCTTTGGTTCAACAACTAATTAAAGAACATCAAAAATACAAAGATTTGTGCCAATCTTTCATACATGTCGAGGTTGATGAATACGGATTGAAGTTGGCGTCGGTTAGCGGTAGTTATCCGAAAAACATACTAACACACTGGAACAATATCAGGTATTTGGAAAAAAAGTTGGGTCTCCCGAGTTCTGATTTTTCTGCAATAAGACAAGAGTTGATAAATGAATACTCTTCAAGCAAAGACGAAATAAGAGTAGTCTATGATAAGCTGTTGGACAAGTATAAGTCGATATGTGATCATAAGGTGGCTGTCCTCGGAATGAAAAAAAATGGAATACCTGATTATGGGTATAAAGCCAAAACAATTCGGCAATTAGACAAATTACAGAAAAAGCTTCTCCAATTAGCTCCATATTTAGGCGTTTCAAATAATGATTTGAATGATACGCTAAAGCAATGGCAGGAAAAAGCAATGGCTGAAGCACAAGTGAAAATTGCTGCATCCCCAGATCCAGATACTGGAAATTTGTGGTGCGACAATGAAATGAATAAACTAACTGAGACAAAACAACGTTTCAACGAACGCGCTCAAGCACGGAAAAGAGCTTCTGATGGAACGGAGGAATCAAGAATGGTGTTGATTATATCTGCCATTGTGGTGGCAGTTGTTGTATTAATTGCATTGGTAATCGCATTTCCTGATTTTTTTGGAGGTGTCCTCTTTATTTTGGGATTGATAGGTTGGGAAGCACTTACTGGGAAAAAGAAGTAACATTGTAAATCATGGAGTTTCGTTTTGAAATAAAGGCTGATTCTATGATAAAACAAGAAACGAGTAAATTTCAAATGGCTATTTCAAAAAGAATGTATGAAGAATACAACTGAAGATTATTTCACAATTGGTGTTGAAAAATTCAACATTGGGGATTTCAAGCAAGCAATGGAATTTTTTCAAGCTGCAATCGAACAAAATCCATATTTGGAGCAAGGTTACCTGAAGCTTGCCGAAGTCTATTTATCTCTTAACGACGAAAGAAACGCGAAGAAAACACTTTATAGGTTGTTGAGCATAAATCCAGACAATAGTCATGCACAAAGACTGTTGCGCCCATCCCCAAAAGGTTCAGATCTCTGTATAGACAAAGTAGAGGCCGTCAATTCAGAAATCACCTCTACCCAAAGTAAAGCTCCACTTACAGCTGTGATAACTAAAGTTGGCTGTTTGTCTGACACACGGCTTGACATTAATAAAACATATTTGATAGACCTTCCCGATGGAAACAAAATATACTTGGATATTTTTACTTCGTATCGTGATAAAAATAAACGTTATTTTGGTAAAATTGTAAGATATTATCAAAGACCCCAAGGTGATTTGAGCATACCATCGTCGGTCCTCATCAAGGGCAACCACATAACCATTACTCAAATCAGCTCACATGCTTTTAGTTTTTGTAACAAATTAATAAGTGTTGAGATTCCTCCGACCGTAACGATAATCGGAGATTATGCTTTTCCAGATTCTGCACTTCAAAAGGTTACGTTTTTGGGTGAATGGCCACCCAAAATTGAACTATTTACATTCGGCGGTCATCAAACTATTATTCAATTCTTCGTTCCCGAACCATATATTCAAAATTACCAAAAATATCTTCCTCGTTATACATTAATTCCTTTTTAATTATGAGCATCTGTAAATACTGTGGACAAAAAGTCGGACTCTTTTCCGACTGTCATAAAGAATGCGAAGCGAAACATGCCCAAGGGCTTGTGCGGTTACGTACGCTCATGGACGATTATTTCCGTAATCCCAACGGGGTCACAACTATTCTCCAAGAATACCAACAGTTGGTTAAGGAACATTACCTGAGCAGAGAGGATATTGCAAATATTGCGGGAGCGGCTATCGACCATCACGCTGATTCTTTGCATAGACCGTTCTCCGCTTCTATCTTGCAAATAGTCTCGCAATTCCTAATCCAGTTCAAAGTGTCTTATTCCGATGCGAACCAATCAGGGGTGATGACGCGGTTGTCGCAGAAAATCATCAAGGGACATATCGCCGACTATTTCACTGGTGCTATAGACATCGCCCAAATGCAAGGACGTATTCACAAAGTCATCACTTCACTTCCCATTTTGCCTGATGACATCAACGAGACCTATCAGTATATGCTCAACAAGGCTGCCGACAACTTTTTGAAAGATGGTCAACTAACTTGGCAAGAGAAACATCTTTTGAACCAATACATGGCTGCGCTGAATATACAAGTCCAAAATCTGCCGGTTAAGTATCAGAACGGTAGCATCACCAAGATTGCACAAACCGCTATCCTGAACAATGTTCAAGCAGGCAACTTACCCAGCCAACCTGTCATGTTGCCCATTGTTCTTGGAAAAGATGAAGCATTGTTGTGGACATATCCTGATGTTACCTTGTATCAAGAGAAAGTCGAAAAAGAGTTTGTGGGCCGTCATAATGGGGTCAACATTCGTGTGATCAAAGGAGTGACTTTGCGTACAGGAAAAAGCAAAGGGAAACCAGTAGAACATAGTTACATGAACAACATGGGGACAGGAGATCTTTATGTGACCAACAAACATCTGATTTTCCAATCTCCAACAAAAGCCGTCAAAGTGCCTTTCGCAAAACTGATCGGCATCACCCCCTATACAGATGGGATTGAGGTTCACAAAGAAGGCGATGCAAAACGGTTAGTGTTACAAGGCTTCGACAGCTGGTTTGTGATGTGTCTGCTCCAAATTGTCAACCAATAGGCTTATGAACGCCGAGAGTCTTTTTTGTAAAATACTGATAATCATTAAAAAAAGCAGCTACATTTTGTTGTTGTTTGCGGTGATGCTTTCTTCATGTGCATCTCCTAATCAGCAACACCTGTCAACTGATTCGCAAAAACAACAAGAGAATAATAGTGAAAAACGACAACGCTCAACTATTATCCACTATACCGGTTTCACCGTCTCCTATAACCCTGTAACGCGCCAACCCGATTGGGTATCCTATACTTTGACAGCGGAGCAGGTTGAGCAGACAAAACATACTCCCAAAATCCCACGATATTTCATGCCAGACCCGAACCTGGATCTTCCCCAAGCCACTAATGAAGATTACAGTGGTTCAGGTTGGGTGAGAGGGCACATGGCACGCCGGCAGGATATGAAATGGTCGGAGCAGGCGATGAAAGAAAGCGACTACTTTACTAACATCTGTCCTCAAAACAAGGAGATGAACAACGGCATTTGGCATCAGATTGAGAATTTGGTCCGACAACTGGCCGTTAGATACGATTCGGTTCAGATTGTGTGTGGTCCAATATTCGTCTCCAATACGCCTGAAACCATAGGACCGAACAGAGTCCGCATTCCCGACAGTTTCTTCAAAGCCTTTCTCATCAAACACCAAGACGCATATCATACGATAGCTTTCATCTGCCCTAACAATCCCGATTCCGTAACCATCGTTGGAACAGCCCAATCAGTGAACTCTGTTGAATCTTTTACGGGGTATGACTTCTTTAGTTTTTTGGACGACGGTATAGAAGAAGATGTTGAGGATGAAGTTGAAGTCGGGCTTTGGCTGCGTTGATTGTCGTGCCGCTTTCGAGACCACGGATTATCGTTTGACATTCCTAATTTTTAACCTTATCCATCCCAGTTGTGATAACAAACTGCTTCAACTTGATAATCAAGGCTAATCTGCTAATACTGTAATACAGAGAAAAGTTCACAGGCAGTTATCTTTTTACACTTCTTATATAATAATGTCGGTTGTTTGTTGTATAGGTATAAGAGTAAAAAAGATAACTCTCTTTTAGTTGGTCTTGCCTGAAAGAAACTTTTTGTATTCAAAGAATTGTTTCCTGCCAATACTATCCTTATGGTCTAAAAGAAACTCGTATGCTTCCTTAAACATAGAACACCTAATCATTCGTTTAAGCACAGTGATGGGTTTTTCTTTGGTCAGAGGATTATTGCTGGAAGAGAAATAAAAGACATTGTTTTCATCCAAGTATTTCTTTAGTGTCCTGGGAGAAACTTTGTGTTTGTCCTTGCTTTCAGCATAGAACCTTTGAATGAGTATTAGGTTGTCCTCCAAAGAAAGAGAAGCGTCATACATACCAAGAATCTGGTTGGTATAGTGTTCCTTCGCCTGTGTCTTCCAGTGTATCCTATTCCCGTTCTCGTCGTATTTCCTCACCTTGAAGCGTTTCTTTATCGTATAGGGACTCTTGGCACAGAGAGGGCAGTGCATCTCGGCGGCAACGGTGTTGAAGACGAACTCCCTGTCTATTGTGTCCTCGGCGTCGTTGGTGAAGTACTTAAGGAAGCACTTGCAGGTCAGCACGAGCAGCTCTTCCAATGAACAGTCGGGATACATTTGGTGAATCAGCGAACAATTGACGGTCAGTTTTTTTCTCCTGCCTTCTCCGTCATGGAAAGTGTTGCAGACATAGTAGTCCCCGTATTTGTGGTAAAATGAACCATTGATCAGTTTCCTGATCAGACACTTGTAGTCGGACCAGTAGTAGAAGGTCTCGTCCTCGTCATCCGGCAGGCTCTCTTTCAGCAGCACTTTGCCAATGGGATGAAGATTGATGTAGTTCTCGAACGTCCCCTCGAATGAAAGGAAATCACACATCACTTCATACTCCTCGAAAGACAGTTTCACATCGAACCTCCTGCTTGCCTTCACCTTCGGAAGATGTTGGTCTATCAACCTGTCAAAGTCGTTTTTCTTGTAGACAACACAGTTGTTGTGTATTGGCTTGTTGGTTCCGGCGATGTTCTGCACTGCGCTGAACGAGACCGGATCGACCATGCCCATGTCAAGGCATCCCGTTTTCTCCAGAATGATGTGTGCGATTGCGGAATATTCTTCCTTTGTCCTAATCTCCTTGGTGAGCATATATCCCAAGCGATATCTGTCGCCGCCTACAGATGAGAATGTCTCATAGAAGAAAGTCGGCTGGAGTAAGGTCTTTTTCAGGAACTCGTCCAGTTTTGGCGGGTTGTGTTTTCCATCCACGTCTATCATCACCACTTGTGTGGATACGAGCCTTTTCTCGTCATCGTTTTTCGTGGTGGCAAGATTCGCCCGATAAGTGTGTCCGCTTGCCAGCAATTCCAGCAGGGTGTCCAAGTCGGTGTCTTTTTCTATCCATTCCATTTTCTGGAACTCTGTTTTCGTGGGTTTTGTTTTAGAACCATTTTTACTAATTTGGTATTTCATGATACAAAAAAAGGACGCCCCCGTCAGCGATCCTCCCCATCGCTTCCGAGAGCGTCATATCTCGTATTGTATTAGCGGGGGAGGCGCCTTCCCCGTATTTATGCAAGTTGAAAATCGAGCCTTTTAAGTGCTAACCCAGAGATTGCACATTTTTCAAAATTTGAAGGCAACCCGGCAGACTATTGACATAACATACTGTTATTCAAAGAAAAATATACGTGATACATTTCTGCCGACACCGACACCTCTTTTTTTTCGGGTCGTTTTGGACATCCACTCTTTAATGCCACACAATATCCTTTCTCGCCTTCAGCTGTTCCCACTTCTCTTTATTAGTAAGCAGCATGTCGTATCTGTCTTCATCCTTGATTTCCACATTCTCGTCATCAAGGATGGCGAATTTCATCCTCTCTTTTTCGGCTCTGATAGCATATTTGTCCCACACATCGTCGTTGATAGCAAAAGACAGTCCATCCCGTCTGAAAAAGTTGCTATTACACACTTCGGCTTTCTCATCGTTGAAAATCAGGTTTAATACCTTTACATAATATGTGATGTATGCCTTTATGTTCTCAAACGTAGTCCTTTGAGACTTCGGCAAATACAATCCGTAGGTGGTTAGTCCTTCCATCTTATCGCCGGGCAGAACCACCGGCGTGCTAAAAATCACAATCAACTTATCACTCATAGTATATTCATTTTCTTATAAGGTATTTATGAACCTTCTCACCAAGATTCTTCATAAATACTACATAAGAAATATAGTAAAGATGAGAATGATAAGCAAGTTTAAGAAATTTGATAGTTTCATACTGGAAGAAAGCAGCACCCAAAGGAATTCCGCCATTTCCACGACGGTGAGCAGGATTAAGGAGGAGTTTGGTGATACAAAAGAAAAGTTTTTGAAGTCTGCTGAAGAAAAAGGTGTCAATGACATCAAGGATTTCATTGTCCAAACCTTGAAACCATACATAGACCGAATAGAAAGCCAAGAAAAATTGCAATCAAACGGGCGATTCATGTTCGATTTTGACGGCCTTTTGTCTGGCTTGGTGTCGTGGATGCTCGTAGAGATGGAACTTGACAGGATAAAAAACAAAAAAGAATAGGATATGCACAGAATCGTTTTATTCATAAACCCGGTTGTCAGCAACGGCGAATCGCTTTACGGAAAATTATATGGCGGAGCCAATGAAGGCGAAATCCTGATTGCCGCACAAGCAGACTTTAAAACCCTGCTAATACGAGAGCAATGGGAAGGAGAACGTGGGGACGCGTTCAGGAAGCGGGAAGAATGGACTTTGGTGCATAGCACAGACGGTTCGAGGGCTTGGTGGTCTTACGACGAGAACAAATACACCTTCAACAAGGGGTTCGACCCGATTCCGGATCAGTTCGTAGAGAACTGCCCGCTACCCACAGAAAGTGTCGCCCTCATAAGCGGGTGGGTGCCGCTACGAATGGCCGACACCAACCTTGAAGACTACATCGTCAATGGGGCGTTCTACTATATGATTACCAATGCCAACCCTAACAACCTACAATGGACCGATGTTGATGAGCAGGAGATGGATGACCTTCCGTTCTAATCATACACAAGGGAGATCGCCCTTCTCTGAATTTTTTTATGTGCTTTGAAACGCTCGCCTTCCGGTGGGCGTTTGTTTTTATCGTCATGATATTTCTTTTCAGTTTTGTTATTTTTAGAAAAGAACCTTAAAAAATATTATTATGGAGATTAAAATCGTAGACGGAAGACTGGAAGAATTCTTCAAAAAAAGTTTAGACGAACAAAGATTCTATTATTTCTACCAAAGAGAATGGTGTGAAGATGATGGTGTAGACATAATCCTTAAACTGACAGAAACCCCAAAGAATGTGGTATTGTCAAGAAAGAAGGTGTCAGTAGTGTTCTCCGGCGATCACTTTTTCGCAAAGACCACAGAAAGAGGGGTGTTTATCTACAACAAATTGGAGAGAAAAGTCAAACGCAACACATTCGATAAATGTGAACTTCTCGAAGTGCTAACTTATTTTCCGCAATTTGACTGGTTGAAGGACGCACGCCATCAAGGCAATGTGTGGCCGACATTGTTCTGTGACTCTATTGCACGTGACATTCTGCTTGGGAAACTCACCAATGCAGAGGATGTTGTGAAAAAGTATCTGGCACTGAACAAAATCAAAGGGGTAAATTGGAAAACCTTTGCACGCTACTTGCATCACAGTAACCGATATCCTATCGCCTGGATCAAAGGGCATACGACTAACGTCAATGTCGCAATTGAGGTGATGCTGGGCGATGTTTCCGAGGGGGACAAAAAACCGACCGACGAACAAAAAGAAAGATGCCGAATTTTTATCGATATGTTCAAGCAGGCGATGGCACTCAATGTAAAAATCAACCCCAGATGGAGTCTTAACAGAATGAAGGATGAGCACACCAAAATGACACGTGAATTGATGAAGGAGGATTTGGAGAAAAAGGAGCAGGTGGATATCTACGGCGAGTGTCCGCAGTTTGACTATCCATGCAAACTGTTGAGCACGGAACGTGAGGTCTTTACCGAAGGTATGGAAATGCACCACTGCGTTTATACGAACTATTGGCATCGAATAAAGGAGCACAAATATCTTGCGTTCTCGTTTGAGGCAGCAGAGAGATTTACACTCGGGCTGAAACTGACAGATAACGGTTGGGAATTAGACCAAGCCTATTGTAAATATGACAAACAAATCAATGAAAACTCAAAGGTATTGATTGAGCAATTTTTGGCCGATCCTGTTGTGAAGAATAAGTTGATGGGCTTGGCCGACAAGGGACAGGTGCCTTATGAGGAAACAGCAAGCGTAAATCCCACAGTCGAAGATGATGAATGGCTCCGCACTGTGTTGGGTGCAGCATAATCACAAAAACCATTATCACCTTTACGAACGCTCGCCACACGGCGGGCGTTTTTTTGATGTGGAATTCGAAAATATAAAAGTCTTAGTATTAATAAGTTATATGTGTTTTGTGTTGAATTATTTTGTATATTTGCCTGGAATTTAAATGCAAAACGATATGGAAAATCAAAGACGAAGAACAGAAGAAGACTGGTGCCGCCTGCACGAAAATGCAGCAGTATCGACCATGGCCGCTCTATGTGCAAACTCCAACTACGAAAACTGGTCCCATCAGAGTCTGGCTTCTGAAGCTGTGTGGTGTGCAGACGCTCTTGTGGATGAACTCAGGAAAAGAGAGGAGAAAGAAATAAAACAGATAACATCAGAGGAGCAATAATAGAACAATATAATAAAAGGAGGGTTTATGGGACGCACCAAACTGAAATTCGATTATCTCATCGAGTACAATTATGAAATAGGACTGTTGTCAGACGGTCTTTCTCTACGAAAAGTTCGTAACAAGACAGGACGGGCCGTCAATACTCTAAGAAAACTCAAAAAAATTTTCAGAATATAAACACATCGCAGAAATAAATGAGGCCTGCAATAAAACTATTATTGTCTCTTTCCCATTCGGACTGATCCGCCCCATTTGCCATCGGCATGCTGTTCCAGCCCAACCCCAACCCCCGGTCCGGTCTGCATTCAGAAATCTCCAAATATTTTCGAACCCCCTTGACATTCGTCCCCGTCGTATCAAAATTGGCACCGTATCAAAATAATCTTTGACGACCCCATTTCTGGCAGCTCTATTTCCCATCAAAAATATTTTTTAGGTTTAATTGACTGTAGCTCTGTAGATTACGATATTTTTCGTATATTTGCCGTGGTTAAAACATCAGAGTTATGAGAGCAGTTATCTATGCAAGAGTATCGACCAACGGTCAGGACTATGAACGGCAACTGGACGAACTCCGTTCCTATGCAGCACGTATGGACTACGAGGTGGTCAAGGAGTTCTCCGAGAAGGTCAGTGGTGCAAAGAAGGTAGAGGAACGGGAAGCCCTGTCCGACCTGCTCGGCTATGTCGGAGAGCATAAAGTGGATAAGGTGCTGATTTACGAATGCAGTCGTCTGTCTCGCCGAGCCGTCGATTTCCTCGCCGTCATCGAGCAGCTATCCGAGCAGGGAGTGTCCGTCGTTATACTCCAGAACGGATTGGAAACCCTGCAACCGGACGGCAACCCTAACCCGATTGCACAGTTGGTATTGGGCATCCTCGCCCAGTTCAACTCGATGGAACGTGGTCTGATTAGGAGCAGGATGGAAAGCGGATACAACCACTATCGGGCGAACGGAGGTGTCGTGGGACGTAAGAAAGGGTATCGTAAGACAGACCAAAAGATGAAGGAGGAATACGCCGAAGAGTTACGCCTGCTGAAAAAGGGCTACAGCCTCGCCAATGTGAGCAAGTTGACCGGCACGGCAATCAACACTTTGAGGAAGGTGAAACGGATAGCGTGACATTTATTGTTCAAGGACGTACGAAAAAGTTGTATCTTTGCAGAAAATAAAAATAAGAAGAAAAATGACACGAAAACTTGTCACTCAGGTAGATAGCAGCAGCTGTAAGTCAATAACCACCAGTGGATTTAATATAATTGAGTGGGAATAGGAACGGAGAAAGTTGATACTTTGCCACAAAGACCCCTTCGGAGCAATCCGTCGGGGCCTTTTTTTTGAAAAATAATGTTAACTATCACACCGAAGGTATAAAAAATGTGTACTTTTGGTGAGAAAAACAAACCATTGTTGGAGTAAATGGAGAAAAAACTCAACCCAAAAGCTGCTCGACCTCCGGGGTAGGAAACTGGCCACCCTCCTGGATTCACCCGATAGCACATCCCTGCGGTGATCGACCACTCGCCCTATCCCGCCGGCACCTACCTCGTGAAGATCAACTTCGAGCGAGGGGTGAGCGTGGTGAGGAAGGTGGTGAAGAGTTAGCAGTTGTTGCGCTGGCGGTTTTTCACTCTCTGTCGGCCGTAATCAGTATCTCCTCCGCCCCCACTTCCATCCTGTTGAATGCAAACAGCCTCTTCCCCAGGTCTTTGAGCGATGCGCCGAGGTGATAGACTGTATCGTCGATGATGAGGAAGCGGTCGTGGTAACGGTCGCATTCCCTGATCGTTATGAGCGGATACTGACGGTTATGCCGCTCAAGGTCCAAAGAGAGCGTTTCTGTCACACGTCGCGTGACAATCTCCGCTGTTACGCCTTCTCCTCGCTTCGCCAACATCAGAAGCACCGAATCGTCGATGTAGTTGTCAATGAGGATGATGCATCTTTTTGCGGAACGGATCAGGTCGGCGGCGAATGTGTATGCGTCGAAGATTT
>Ga0247610_10003144_pt1 | contig 18401 bp, 12 predicted proteins | sample 174DNAGHGhighgp2_FD_193483 | JGI IMG/M metagenome (GOLD analysis project Ga0247610, IMG submission 193483) | Sheep rumen microbial communities from Palmerston North, Manawatu-Wanganui, New Zealand - 1742 DNA GHGhigh gp2 | ecosystem: Host-associated > Mammals > Digestive system > Stomach > Rumen... | reverse complement strand
CGTCTTGCCTTCATCCGATGAATTCAGGTTACAACCTGCCAATACGGCAAGCCCCGCTCCAAAAGCAAGGAGCGCCGACTTCTTAGAATACAGTGTTTTCATTTGTCTTTCCTATCAAAAAAATCAATACATTGACGCAATGTAGAATAATAAAAAGATTTTTGCAACTTTATTAAAAGAAGTTGACTAACGGAAAACCGCCCCTATTTCGCTTTCTTGCCGTTCTTCGCGGCGGAAAGCTTCTTGAATTCCGCCTGGGCCTTGCGCATGTCGGCCATGAAGGTTTCGTTTGTGTGCAGGCTAGGGTAAGCACCCGAAACAAGAACCTTGGAGGCATCCACGTCGCTCTGCCAGTGGAATCCGGCAATCACGCGGCTCTGTCCCCATTCGTATGCGTATTTCAACAAGGCATCCTGAGCGGCCGGGTTCACTTCTATCAGCAGCAGGGCCATCGACCATGCACGAACAGTATGCCCCGACGGGTAGGAACCATTCGTTCTCAGGCGCTCTTCTTCGGACGGAACCAGGGTCGGTTCGTTAAAGCGGTCGTAAGGGCGACGCCTCATGTAATGCCTCTTGGGAAGGCTCCCCACCTGCTTAAGTGTCCGGATTCCTCGTTCGAGCAGGTTCATGATGGCGGGAGTCTTCTTTGCGGAGATTTCCATTCCAAAAGGTTCGCTGAACATCTTGGCCATGTCCTCGACCGTTTCTACCGCCTGGGCTACGGCCAGGGCCGCACGCGCGGAATCGGCACGCATCTTTTTGCCCCAGATGTACTGCGACATATCGTACATGAACTGCGGGGAGAGCGTGTCAGGAGGCGCCGGGTAGAAGTTCAGCGCGTTCGGGAGCGCATCCGCTTCCACGTAGGGTTTGACATCTGCAGCGAAACTGCAAAGCGACGCGCCACAAATGGCGACAACGATAAAAGTTTTCTTGATAAGATTGATCATGCGCTGAATATAAATAAAAAAGACTATCTTTTGCGATTGAACCGGAGATTACAAATGCGCATTCTCGAAAAAATCAGTGATTTTATTGGCAAGTGGATGGCCGTTGTCGTCCTGGCTATTGCGGCGCTCTCGCTGTTCCTGCCGAAATCCACGCTCTGGATTGAACTCAGTTGGGTGAATTACCTCTTGATGGTCGTGATGTTCGGCATGGGGCTCACGCTCAAGCTGAGCGACTTTGCACTTGTCTTTGCGCGCCCGAAAGAAATCATTATTGGATGCGCGTCGCAGTTTGTCGTGATGCCTGCACTCGCATTTTTGCTTTCCAAGATTTTCGGGCTCGACGCCGCGCTGATGGCGGGCGTGGTTCTCGTAGGCACCTGCCCCGGCGGGACATCCAGCAACGTGATTACTTACCTCTCGAAAGGCGACGTGGCGCTTTCCGTGGGCATGACCAGCGTGAATACGCTGCTCGCTCCCGTGCTAACGCCCGCGATTACCTACCTGCTCTTGCGCACCACCGTGAGCGTCGATGTGCTGGCGATGTTCCTCTCCATCGTGAAAGTCGTCATCGTACCGATTGCGCTCGGGTTTGCAATCAACAAGTTCTTTGGCAAATGGACGGCGCGTGCCGTGAAGGTCTTGCCGCTCGTCTCGGTGATTGCGATTGCGATGATTGTAGCTGCAGTCGTCTCGCACAACGCCGCAAAGATTCTCTCCACGGGTGCCATCGTGTTTGCCGTGGTGATTCTCCACAACCTGCTCGGTTACGGCTGCGGATTCGGCCTTGGAAAATTGCTGAAATTCTCGACACCCAAGACGAAGGCACTCTCCATTGAAATCGGCATGCAGAATTCCGGACTTGCGACAAGCCTTGCGGCGACAGCATTCTCGTCACTTGCGATGGCGACTGTTCCTGGCGCCATATTCTCCGTGTGGCACAACATTTCGGGAGCGATTTTGGCAAACGTTTATCGCCGGTGGGAATAAAAAGATTTCGCAGAGAATAAACGCCGCGCCCACGCACCTTGTCATGCCCGCCACCCTATTTGTCATCCCCGCGAAGGCGGGGATCTCCCATCAAAAAAAATCATGAACGCCTACATGCATTACCTGCGCGTAGTCGTGGTCGCCTACAACGAAGAACTCGCCTTCTACGAGCATTGCGGCTTCAAGAAAGCCGACGATGCGAGCCCGATGTTTATTACCAGCCTGTGGACGTAGGTTCCCTTTTTACCCAATAGCCGCCAGTCTTTTTAGAACCACGACGTTCAATAAGTTCTTTTTTACGCAAAGACGAAACAACCTTATCAAGTGTGTCAATAGGCATTTGTAGTCTGCCAGAAAGTTCTTTTATCATAACTCCAGGTCTTTTTGTGATTTCCAGGAACACTTTCTGCTGTGTTTCATTTAGTTCAATTTTTAATCCGCCACTTAATCCGCCATTTAATCCGCCATTTAATCCGCCGCTCTTTTCTCCCTCTGGCACATGATCAGTCAACGGAATCTCCGCTATAAAAATATCATTATCCACAAATTTGGGTTTTAGCCCAGAATAAATTTCGCACAGGTCACTAATTTTACGGATGCCCGTGCCGAGGTATTCCGCAAACCCCATCTGTGCAAACATTGTGGCAATATGCGGATTCTTAGGATAAGAACATAGCTGAAATGCTATTTTCTCGTACGCAAAGGGCTTATTCGCATTATTCGTCACAAGCTTATCTTTATAAATAACGAGCGTTGTTGGAATCGGATTCATGTATTCACGATGAATCAGCATATTCGCAATCACCTCTCTAAAAATCTTGTCACGCAAAGAGAGTCTAGTTTTCCCATCCAAATAGAATTTGTCAGGGAGATGCTTTTCGATAAACCCGTTCAGCAATTCGTAACCATCAATCAGATTGCATGTGACGGTCAAGCGATCATCGTAGCGCATCAGGTCTTGTTTGCGGACTATTGCTTCAATTTTATAATATGGCAAATAACTTGAAATCGCTTCGTCCGTGCCGAACAGCATAAGTGCAGCAAGAGTATAGCCCGACTTTCCAATGGTAGAATCATAGCGAATCAAACCAGCCGCTTTGAAAAAATCTTCCTTGTTCAACTTGAGCCACGGGTGATTGGACCTGATAGAACGAATCAAATCCTTGGCCTTCTTAAGCATTCCGCGTTTAATATCAATTTCGCGAAGACCCGGATAAACGGTATTTTCCGTATAGCTGTTGCTTTTGCGCAAATACATTGCACTAATTGCGCTCTGCGTCTTTACCACAAAATCGCCATCGACGCTACGGTCGAAGACCTTCTTGCCGGTCTTGTGGACCTGCGAACTGGCGGGAACAAAGAAGTAGATCAATTTTTTGTCTTTGTAATCAACAACTTGCGGGTCTATCAAGTTCTGAGGATCCAATTTTTCAGGATTGTTGCTTAAATTCGCTATTTGCTTGCAAAGTTTTTCGACACAATTGGGGTCAACGCCCTCAATTTTTTTGTCGTCTGTAACTCCAAGGACAATATGGCCCCCATTGCGGTTTAAGAACGCCGCAACGGATTCGAAAAGATTGTCGGGCAATGCAGTCTTTGCCCTCTTGAATTCGACAGTCAAGCCTTCGCCCTGACGAATGATTTTCCTCAATTCTTTTTCATCCATATCGGCACCCCTTTCATCCTCTCGGGTAACGTAGTTTAGCGCCGCATTTTGGGCAACGCAGAATCAGTTCCTTAAGCCGTTTGATTTCGGCATCTTTTTCTTCTAGTACCTTGGCGAAATCCCCGATGGCGTTGTTAGCACTGCGATTCGGGCCTCCGTTGAATTTTCCGAAAATTTCATCGAACATGATTACTCCTTATAAATTTTAGTTGAACGTCGCTATTGGGCGGCATTTTGACAGGCTGTTGCAATTATGCTGAAAAACAGCGTACAACATGCCCTTGCTTATTTGTTATGTATTGAAATTTTCCACGCCCTGCGCGGAATGGGATGATCTTGCGATTCTGTTGGCGGGGGCTTTCTCCCCTAAAGGGGACCATGGCCCACTAAGTGCTAAAGCACTAAGTGGTTGCAGCCCTGGCGTTACTTGGCGCCCGCCTTAGCGAGCACACTCGAGTAGGTCGTGTTCCTACCAGCTATCCAACAGCATCAACAAGAAGGTTAATGCGCCCCGCCGCGAATGCACGTACGGACCCGAAGGTCTATGTCGACTGTCACGGGGATTATCAAATATCAGCTACAATATATACAAATAGGTTGTCGAAGTCAAGGGATATCTTAACGCTGTTTTTTTTGATAAAAAGTGGATCATTGGACTAGTTTTCTCCTCAAATTGTCATGCCGAGCTTGACTTGTTAACTCCTTTTTCCCTGTCATCCCCGCGTAGGCGGGGATCTCCCTCTCGCATATTTATATATATTTTCCACTGACATAGCCCCGTACCGAATGGTTCGGAGCGACCGGAATTTTTGAGATTCGTCTCTTATTCTCGTTCACTGAAACTACCACTCTTCAAAGCATCTGAGAATAAGACGAGCACTCACGCCTAATGGTGCGTGGGTCGTTTGTGCTTATTAGATGCAAGGGTGTGGTAGCCCTCAGTGACGATAAGTGCATACGACACCACGCTTTTTTGTTCCTGAAAACATGTGTGGCAAGTTGCCGAATAAGGGCCGACTCCCTGTTCACAACTATAAGCCAGTTGTGAATATGGAAAACATGGCTTAAAAAGGATGATTTATGAAAATCATGAATCTATATGAACTTGCTCTCTTGTTGAGAGCTAAACTAAAAATGGCGAAATGGCCATTTAACCGATACGGTTTTCCCGTATTTCCTAGGGAGGTTATTCTTGAAGAACCGCCTACACTCATCGAACCCATTCAAAGGATTCGTTGTTGCAAAAATCCGAAAGAGACCTTGCTCTGTTCTTTTGCTGATGATATATTCATTCGGCGACGGTTGCAAAATCTATTTGATGAAATTGGTCTGTATCGGAATTATTATGGCTTTGGTGGTTTTGACTTGAGTCCACGGATTAATTGGCCCCTTCAAAAGCAAAAATTCAACATTTGGCTTTCGCAGTTGGCTACAGCTTTTGTTGCTCTGTCAGGACAAAAGATTCTTCCGAATTTTCGGGTAGGCGGTTTGCAGACTTTGTATGCACTTGAATCTTATCCGAAAAATATTCCTTATATTGTTGGTACGTTAGGTTGTGCTAAACGCTATAATCCTTTGCATGACTACATTTTTAAAGCGAAAATGTTAATTGCGAGACCGTCTTTTTTGATGATTTATGGAAGATTGAGGGGCGAATATGAAGAAATGCTTGAAAAATTAGACGTTCCTTACATGGTGGTTTCGGATTATAGAACTCGCTGTTACAAAGAATCTTTAGAAAGGAGGGCCGCATAATGGATTCCAAAGATACATACTCTAAATCTGTTCAAGAGCAAAAAGATCTTGCTCGGACAAATGCTGATTTAATGAAGAATATTGTGCAAGGCAAGAACAGGAGTCTCGAGCATTCTGAAAAATGGATGTCTGTAAATATTAACGATATCGTAAATCAGTTTGCGCCTGGAGCACAGGCGGAAGTTCAAGGCAATAAAGTTGAATGGCGCGACAAAGAAGGTAAAGTCTCCATTGTGGCTGATATTGGGGGTGGGTATTTGCGTATTCAAGATTTGTCGAAACCCTTTAGAGCGTATTTTGACTTGAAGGGCGAGAGTGTCAATAACTATATTGATGCAAAAGGAAAGCAACATGGACGTCCTAAGGCGGAACGAGAGGCTCTGACCCACTTTAGGATAAAATACAGGAGCGAAATGTAATGGAACAGCATGAAATAATCCTTGTCCCCAAGCGGAATTTTGACGAGAATACGGACTGCTGGCAATCTTACGCTAATAGCGGAGAGTTTGACGATTTCGTTCAGTGGTGGCTGAAACTCCCGGAAAATGAAACTTTGTGGGATGTCTATATGGCTTTTAACGAAACGTTGGACTTGCTCATTGATCACTATGAGGATGAGGAGATTCCTGCCGAAAAAGTGGATGCTGCAATAAACATTGCAGATACATTTCGGGAAAAGAAAACAGGTGAATTGGAAAAAATGGCTTTTGACAAGTTGATGCAGGCTTTAACAAAAGCTAAAGAACTCGGTCAACCAGTCTATTTCTGGTTCTAATCGCCTTATTCTTTGTTTTTTTTTACTATCATTTTCCGTGACATAGCCCCGCACCGAATGGTGCGGAGCGACCGGAAATTTTGAGATTCGTCTCTTATTCTCGGACCTGAAACTACCACTTTCAAACCAATCGAGAGTAAGACGAACGCTCACGTCCCATCTGGGGCGTGGGTCGTTTGTGCTTATTGATTGGTAGGGTGTGGTAGCCCGCAGGTCCGATAAGCGCTGCGACTCCACGCCTTTTTTGTTTGCATGACAATTTTGGCCCAGTTTGTTTTCGCTTGTGGAATGGGGATGATTCTTTCATACGCAAGGAACAGATATGAGCAAGGCCAATTTTTACGACACCGTACTTACTGTGTTGAAAACGGACAAAAGATTTGTAGCGGAAGATGGAACATTTCTTCGAAATGCCGTTTATGAAGCTGCGATGAAAATGGATGCAGCCTTGCTCAAACTTTTGCTTGCAAATAACGACACGTATGACCGTTTCTTTAGAGATGTTGATGGAGTCAAGGTATTTGATAAAATTGGTTTTGCTTGGGTTATCAATAATCGTCAGTTTTTGCCGGATAGCTATACTCGTTTCAAAAATAAAGTTGGACTTGCAGACGAAAATGGGAGTATGATTTCCGCTTCAAACAACATTGAAATTGTATTTCCGTACAAAGATTGCGTTTTGGAAGGCGGACAAACGAAAGAAGATCAAAAACGTGACGAAGTTTTTTACAATGAAACCCTTGCACCAAATGAAGTGGATAGATTGCTATCCCCAAAGACTTTTGTCAATGCAAAAAAGTACTCCTTAGCAGAAGGACGCGTTAAAGAAGATGTCGCTCTCAGTTTTTCAGACAAAGACAACATTGTTATAAAGGGAAACAACCTTTTATCTATTGCGTCATTGCAGAAGCATTTTGAAAAAACGGGAGAAAAGGTCAAGTGCATTTATATTGATGTGCCGTATAATACAGGAAACGACAGCTTTGGTTACAATGATCGTTTTAACCATAGCACTTGGTTGTGCTTTATGAAAAACCGCTTAGAAATTGCACATAGTCTTCTTTCTAGAGAAGGATCTATTGCGATTTCTGTTGACAACTACGAACTCGGTTATTTATTAGTTCTCCTAGACGAAGTTTTCGGAAAGGAAAACAGAAAGAATATCATTACGGTAAAGCGAGGATCCGTTACTGGAGCCAAGGTCATTAATCCCGGCGTTGTCAACATTGTGGAATATGTTGTCATTTACAGCAAGAATACATCTTTCTGGAAACCAAATAGAGTTTTCTGCGCTCGTGGCTACGATGAACGTTATGGGAATTTCATTCTGAATTATGAAGAAGGATATGAGCACTGGGCATTTTCAACCGTTTTAGAAGAATTTGCCAAAGAAACCGGAATAAAAAAATCTCAGTTGAAGAAACACTTTGGGAAAAATTATGAAGATGAACTAGAATTATTCGCGTTGTCCCATTCAGAAAAAATTTGCCAATTTGCAACATTAGATGACAACAGTATCAGCCAACAAGCTCGAGATTTAAAACTAGAATCAATCCAGCATCCAGACCAGGTTCTATTCCTTGATAGAGGTGAAGGGGAAAAACCTTATTATGTTCGTAATGGGAAATTGATTCTTTTTGTTTCTGATAGGCTTACGCAAATCGATGGAAAACAGACTTTCAGTCAACCCATTTCAGATATTTGGGATGATGTTCTTCCGAATGATTTGCATAACGAAGGCGGAGTAGATCTCAAAAAAGGAAAGAAACCAGAAAAGTTAATAGCAAGAATTTTGGAACTTTGCACAAATGCAGGAGACGTTGTTGTCGATTTCTTTGCCGGCTCGGGGACAACTGGAGCCGTAGCAATGAAAATGAACCGTAGGTTCATTTTGTGCGAACAAATGGATTACATTGAAAATACTACATGTCAAAGAATTAAAAATACAATGGAAGGAGAATCGCGTGGTGTATCAGTGAGTTACAACTGGAAAGGTGGAGGCTCCTTTATTTATTGCGAATTAGCAAAGCAAAATCAATCCTTTGTGGAAGAAATAGAAGCAGCAACAGATGATACGATATTGACCGACATTCTTAATAAAATATTAGACACGGGATTTATCAGTCATAAAATTAATCCGACTACCATAAAAGAATCTGCCGAAGAGTTCTCCGATTTGTCCTTCGAGAATAAAAAACAATTCCTTATGGAGATTCTAGATAAAAACCTTCTCTATGTAAACTACTGCGACATAGATGATAAGGAGTTTAATATTTCTGAAAACGATAAAATGTTTACAAGAAATTTCTATAGGGAAGGTTAGAAATGGCATATTTGTATGAGAAAATTGAGACATTAAAAGAAACCGGGTATGGACCATCCCTTCCTTCTTATATTCCAAACAATTTAAATCAAAAGTTTGAACTTCGTCCGTATCAAAAGGACGCTTTTGAAAACTTTATCACATATTACGAAAGCAGACTCTGCCAAAATCCGGCTCAAGTTCTTTTTCATATGGCGACAGGAAGCGGAAAAACCCTCATCATGGCAGGATTGATGCTGTATCTCTATAAGCAGGGGTATCGCAATTTTCTGTTCTTTGTCAATCTTTCTAACATCGTTGAAAAAACTCGTGAAAATTTTTGCAATCCAGCATCATCTAAATATTTATTTGCAGAAGACATTGTTTTGGATGGCGAAAAGGTTCGAATCAATCAATTGGATAATTTTCAATATGCAGACCCAAATGCAATAAATATTTGTTTCGCAACGACGCAAGGTCTACATATGGATATGTGGTTCGCTAAAGAAAACGGTATGACCTTTGATGATTTTGACAATCAAAAAGTTGTGCTTATTTCTGACGAGGCTCATCATTTGAATGTCGACACAAAGAAAATGTCGGCTGAAGAAGAATCAAGTTACCATTCTTGGGAAGAAACCGTCAAAAACATTTTTTCAAGAAATAAAGAAAATATTTTGCTAGAGTTCACCGCAACATGCGATTTGAATAATGCCGCAATTAAAGCTGCGTATGAAAATAAAATTGTAATTGATTACGCCCTAGCAAAATTTTATAACGACAAGTACTCAAAGGATATTGAAACACTGTATTCTGATATGGATGTTGAAAATAGAGTGCTGCAAGCTCTTGTTCTCAGCCAATATCGTTTGAAAGTTTTTCAGGATAACAGGCTCGCTATAAAACCTGTTGTTTTATTTAAATCAAGAAATATTGATGAGAGTAAAAATAATTTAGGCGCCTTTATAAAAATCATTCAAGAACTCACAGGGACTCAACTGCAGAAACTTTTTAATACCGCCAATAACGAAATAATGCAGAAATCTCTCGCATATTTCAAGAAAAAAGGCATATCATTTGACGCTCTTGCGGCTGAGTTACGGGATGATTTTTCAGTAGATCATTGCGTATCAGCAAACGATGACAAAGATGCTGGAAAGTTGCAAATAGTCCTAAACACTCTAGAAGATGCAAGCAATCCTTATCGTGCAGTTTTTGAAGTAAAGAAACTTGATGAAGGTTGGGATGTATTAAATTTGTTTGACATTGTCCGTCTTTATGAAACGAGACAGTCTGGCGGAAAGAACTTATCTTCTACAACAATCCAAGAAGCACAATTGATAGGACGTGGTGCGAGATATTGTCCATTCCAAATAGACTGCGAACAGCCTAAATACCAGAGAAAATACGACAACGATGTTGGAAATGAATTACGTCTTTGCGAAACACTTTATTACCATTGCCAAAATGATAGCAGATACATCACAGATATTCGCAAGGCACTTCGTGAAATTGGCTTGAAATCAGACGTGATTGTCCAGCGAGAATACATTCTAAAAGAAAGTTTCAAGACAGATTCCCTCTATACGCATGGTTTAATTTTCTTAAATGAAAAAATTGTAAAAAGTAGAAAAGATGTTCATTGCTTGTCGCCCAAAGTTCGGGATGACATTTATCATTTTAAAGCTTCTTCAGGGGTGTCTGGAATTGATGCTGTTATGGCGGAAGAAACGCAATCCGAAACTGTTGTTAAATTGCAGACCTTTCATACAACTATTAAAGAAATTGCCGATATTAACTACGCCATAGTAAATAAAGCGATAATGAAATATCCGATTCTCAAATTCAACACACTGCACTCCTATTTTCCGAATTTGACATCCACAAGGCAATTTGTTACAGATGAAGAATATCTCGGAAAGGTGCGAATTGATATAGAGAGTAAGGATGAAATACCGACAATGGGAGTTCTCTATTCAGCCGTTTTCTATGTTCTAGGTAAAATTGCAAATTCTATTTCTGATATCCAAGAAGCGTATAGCGGAACAAAAGAATTTAGGCCGAAAAATGTTCGTGATGTATTCCGAAATAAAACGGTCAATTATACGAATCCTCATGATGGGGGAATAGGAATTTCACAAAACGATCCCTCAGTAAATGGCGAATGGAAAATAGACTTGTCAAACGAAGAATGGTTTGCCTATACAGATAATTTTGGAACGTCTGAAGAAAAGGCTTTCGTTGCCTATTTTAAAAGATACGTTGCTGATTTGAAAAAAAATTACAACAAGGTGTATCTAGTGCGAAACGAAAGGGAGTTCCACATTTATTCTTTTGATGACGGCGAAAGATTTGAACCGGATTATGTGTTGTTTCTTCAAAAAGAAAAAACGGATGGATTTGAGCAGATTCAAATATTTGTTGAACCCAAAGGAACGCAACTGCTCGAAAAAGACGCTTGGAAAGAGAAATTCTTGTTGCAGTTAATTGACGAAGCGGTCCCAGTAAAAAAATTTGTTGATGACAATGATTATAAAATCTGGGGACTCCATTTCTTCAATCTTGAAAATAGAATGCCGTCTTTCGACAAAGATTTCCAAACATTGTTACAATAGTTAAAATGCTTCATGGGGTTTTAGGGGCGCTAGCCCCTAGGCGAAAGGGTGATGGAAGACTCGGCGAGCCGAGGCTGCAATCAGGGGAAGGCGTTCCCCTTTTATCTTTTTCAGCTTTACGAAATCACTCCAGAAACATAGCCATGTAATACGGCAGTGTAACCATCTTGCCAGCAACACCTATGTTGTTTTCGGAAAGCTTGTAGCAAACCTTGGCGGCGTAGTTGTCGTTACTCAGAACGGTCTTTGCCGACTTGGAGCGCCCCGTTGTTGCCTTGACTTCGATAATGGCGAGTTCGCCGCCGACATTTTCTACAAAGTCAATTTCTAGCCCGGATTCTTTGCGGAAGTAGAATAGTTTGCGACCTTGTTTAGAGAAACAATCTGCGATGATGTTCTCGTAGATGGCGCCTTTATAGAATCCCAAATCACCGCTTAGAATCTTGGCCGCGGTGCCGCGTTCCAGCATGGCGACGAACAGGCCGGAATCCTGCACATAAATCTTAAACGTATTCTCTATTTTGTAGCCTTCAAGGGGTTCTGCGATGTTGGTCAGGTTGTGGCAAATGTTGATTATGCCGCAGTCGTAGAGCCATTGGATTGCGGTTTGGTAATTTTCGGAACGCCCCTTCTTTTCTAGTTGCGAATAGACAAACTTGTTGTTTTCCTTCGCAAGTTGAGCGGGAATCGAATCAAAAACGCGATTGATGCGGCCAAGAAGCGTGCGGTCGATTTCCTCGTTTTCGTTCTCGTCAAGGTGCTTGCCAAAGTCGTCCTTATATTCTTCAAGAATGTCCTGCTGTTCCTGCCAAACAACGTTCATGTCGTTCGTCTCGACAAACCGAGAAACGACATAAGGGAGCCCGCCTACACAAAGGTATTCCTTGAAGTAGCGGAGCATGGCGTTGTGCGTCGCCTCGCTTACGGGTTCCTTTTTCGCGAAGCATTCCTTCAGGTAACTGATGACTTTTTCGTCGATTCCCTTCGCCCACAGAAATTCCTCGAAATCCATGGGTTTCATATAAATTATTCTTTCAAAACCGGTCGGGACGCCTTTTCCCTTTTTACGGTTGTACCCCTTAATGCCTAGCAGGGAACCAGTACAGATGACATCGTAGCGACCGTCTTCCATAAAAGGCTTGATGCTTGCGCGGGCGTTTGCACATTCCTGAATTTCATCGAAGATGATGACGGTCTTGTTCTCGACAAAATGAGCGTTGGGAAAGAGTGCTGACAGGTCTATGGTAATCCGACTCACGTTCAGGTCTCCCTCGAAGACCTTCTTCGCATTTTCATTTTCCTTAAAGTTGATATAGACGATGTTCTCGTAGTTGCTGCGGGCGAATTCCAGGACGCTGGATGTCTTGCCGATTTGACGCATTCCCTTGACGACCAGGGCCTTCTTTTTGCCTCCTGAGATCTTCCAATTTTCAAATTCTTTAAGGATTTTTCTCTTGAACATATCCAAAAACTACACTTTTCCAACCGAATTGTCAATGATGAAACGCACTTTTTCAACCGAATTAGTGTATCAAAAACGCACTTTTTCGCACGAAAAAGCGTACAATTCATATATACGCCGGATTTCGTTGCGTGCTTTTGGGGCAAAAAATGCCGATTTTACGCTATTTTCTCCAATTTCAGTCAAATTTTCGGTTCCATCAAGAAATAATACCGAACGTCCTCTTTCTAGGAATTATTTTTGCATATTTTATCAATTTTCATTCCTAACATAAAAAATACGGCTTAAACGGACTATTCCCCCCCAATTTTCACCTCAAGTTGGGGAGTTTTTTTTATTCAAGTTAACCTCTTGACAATGTGTATCCGATTAGATACATTGTTATGTATGCACAAACGCTTAGACATTGCCGAATACCTCAACAGCGAAGAAATCGTCGCCGAATACTTGAACATGGTCAGCGAATCTGATGACCCCGCGCTGTTTCTCCGAGCCATCGGACACATCGCCAGAAGCAAGGGAATGTCGCAGATTGCCGAAAAGACCGGACTCGGTCGTGAAAGTCTTTATAAGGCTCTAGACGAAAAAGCTCATCCGCGTTTCGAAACCATTTTCAAGGTGCTGAACGCCATGGGAATCCAGATGACTCTCGTTCCTAAAGTGAAATTCAGGAAACGCCGTAAACAAACGGAACTTTGCGTTGCAGAGAAAAGAGCGCGGTATAGGGTGTGAAAAAATGATTTCTATCGGCAATCTGATGGACGAAAATATTTTGTCACGAATGCTCATTTTCATCTTTTACAGGACTGATTCTTTCACCTTCAATTTTAAAGCCATCGCCAATTTGTCTAAGTGCTTTTTCCATACATTCATTAACATTCGAACCTAGACGATTAATACCTAGTAGCTTTGCTATAGCTTGGAATAACGACTTCTTATCTACAGATCCATCCTGTTTTATCAATGTCCGCATACCATCTGCAAGTTCCTGAGGATGAATTTCTTCAATCTTTCTTTCATCTCCAGGGATTCGAAACGGGATCTTTTCAATATTATCTAACCATATAAAGCCTTTCCTACGAAGGATTCCTTCTCGATTACAAAAAAGCATATCTTCGTCAAATTTTGCATTAATCTTTTCTGTAACCCGAGTTTGTCCATAGCAAGGGAAAACTATTCTTTTCAAGAAAGACTCCTCAGAAACTGCTATTTCCTTTTCCAAAACCTTACGAACACACTTTTGGAAAGATCCCCGATTCACCCCACTGCGAAAAATTTTTTCAACATCCGATTTCTCATACTTAGGAAAGCTGGACTCAGGACTAAAATTAGCATCAACTTCTATTTCTGTTTCATCGGAAACAACTGTAGGAGATTCTTCAATTTTTGTCTTAGGTTTACTTTCTGCGGCAGCTACAGCATCAAGCAGCCTTCGCTTTTCGGTCTTATTATTTTTAAACCAATCTGTAGACCAAACTCGATAGAAATTCCATCCCATACGTTCTAGGATTTCCTGACGAAGTCTATCTCTATCTCTGGCATTTTTCGAAGAATGATAGGCTGCTCCATCACATTCCACGGCAAGGAAATAATCAGAACTATTTGGTTTCCTTATACCCATGTCAATTCTAAATCCAGAACAACCAACCTGAGTGTCAACATCATAGTGATTGTCTCGTAAAAATTGGCACACTTCTTCTTCAAAGACAGAATCAAACTGATCATCTGATTTAACATCCGTAACCTTATCAAGGGCAGCAACACCGCGTTCAGCATAATCAAGATATTTTCCCAAAAGAATAGCTCCTTCAGCAGAAGTTCTCTTTGGATCGATATCACAGCCGTGAATTGAGGCGACCACCTGCAAATTGTATTTTGCACGAGTGACAGCAACATTCAGACGTCTTTCTCCACCAGCCTTATTCAAAGGACCAAAATTATGCATTAAGCGATTCGTATCATCCTTAGCATAGGCAATACTAAAAATGATGGTATCTCGTTCATCACCCTGAACCGTCTCAAGATTTTTTACAAAAAAAGGTTCGATTACGTCTTTTTTGAAGAAAAATTCATATTCGGGATGTTTCTGGCGCTCTTCATAAAGCAACGTATCAATCAAATCCTGCTGAGCAACACTAAAAGCAACAACACCTAAACTACGCTTTGGATATTGTTTGATATTTTCAAAGATAAGATTTACGATGTACTTGGCCTCATTCTCATTTTGTCGACTTTTATGACTGAATATACCATTCTCGCAGAAATAATAGTCAACACCTACCCAACGTTTGTCCGTTTCCGATGAAGGGAACGTTATCAAACGATCATTATAGATATATCTGTTAGAAAAGGAAATCAATTGTTCAGAGCGACTACGATAATGCCACATTAGATAAAGCTGATCAAAACACGTTGAACATACATCAAGTATGGATTCATAATCGTTAACATTGTCGTAATCGTCGTCATCACTATCTGATTCAGTACTGGAATTAAAGAAATTACTGGGGGGCATCTGTTTGGAGTCTCCAACAACAATTACTTGCTTTCCACGATAAATTGCTCCAATAGCATCTTCAGGGAAAACTTGAGACGCTTCATCAAAAATAACTGTATCAAACGATACAGCCTTTGTACTTAAGAAGGCGCTTACACTAAGCGGCGACATCAAAAAGCAAGGCTTTAATTTTTGAATTGTTGATCCAATTCTATCAATCAAAACACGAACAGGCATTTGTTTTCTTTTCTTTTCACCTTCATGACGAAGAATAGCAACCTCACTGCCAGCAACAAGATTATTGGGGGACGGCCGTTGTTGAGCCAACGCTACACGGATAATAGTCCTATTAATCATTAAACTATTACGATCTTTTTCTGCAAAAATCTCAACTTCTTTATCTTGAGCAGACCTATTGAACCTGCTCAAAACAGGTGTTGAAGCAAGAATCTTGTCAATCCACAAGTCATAATATCGTCTATTAAAAGTAGATGCATAATCCTCGGGATTCAAGGATTTATCTATGCAATAATCAAGATATCCTCTCATCTGGTAGCGATCTATTTTTGCAAGCCATTCTTGGAATGCTTTCCAATTTTCTAACGAATCAATTTGACTTAGACATGATTCCAATTTTTTGCACAACGGCTCAATTTCAAAGCCAACCAGATTGACCTTATTTTTATCAAAATCATCCGATATTTTTTCAATTAAAGTTTCATTCTTTTTTAAGAAACCTTCTGCAAAGGTAATAAGACCAGCAGCATCCTTAATCATTTGATTAAATGTATTCTGAGGATAGTTCAATATAGGCAAAGGAATTACTTTAACAGACTCAAGATATCCAGCTAATTCACTTAAGGATTCCTTAATATGCCCCCAATTAGAATCAATCCCTTTGTAAGACGGACCTAGTAGTATCTTTTTTTGGGAGCAAATCGCTTCATATTCAAGCACCATTTGCTTATATGTAGATATCTTCTGAGTAATATCAAGAGCCCTTTCATAATTAACTTTTACACCAAGCTTGGCAACTAATTTTAGTTGCTTCATTGTCTTATGGTAATCAAGGCTTATAAGCCGTTTGATAAACGTATCATACAATTTAGAAAGACGATTATGAATATCATCTGAATCAATTTCTAATGCCTTCTGTTCAAAGTCTGTAGTAATCTTTTGCCTAAGTTTAATTATTTCCTCAGATTTACTTGCCAGTTCATCAACAAAATTTCTTGTCGAAGATAAGACTCCTTTATCAAAGAGTTCCGGAACAAGAACTTCATTAGAATTAAGAATGTTCAAGCAAGGAATACAGGCCTTTAGTGTTGAAATTGTTTTTCCTTTAGCTCCATAGACATCAACCAATTGCCTAAGGAGAGGGGTAATTTCCCTTAATGCATCAATCATAGACGCAAAGTCTACTTTAATAGCATTTTTCCCCTTAATGGACGTGTCTTTAGCTAAATAGCCATTCCAGGGATTACATCTATAATCCTGACCAATAGTGGGAACATACGAGGGATACTTTTCCAACATATAGCTGATTTCTTTGCGACAGCTATCGTTCATGTATTCAAAATTATCGATATAGAAATCTATTTGCGGTGCGTTCTTGTAATGAGCGTGAGCACCGTACATCTGAAACAGTGATAAATTAACATATGGTCGGACACAATGCAACTCGTGTTCATACTGATCAAGAACCTTTTGCGATTGTGCTCTACGTATCATATCGTCAGTAACTTTGGATGCGCTAATTTTGGGCAAGTGCAGTGTTCTGCACAATTCTTCTATCACCTGCCTTTTGTTAGACTTATGACTATGAAGTTCTAGGCAGAAATCAGAAAGTCCAACCTGACGGAGTTTATCATACACAACATTCAATGCAGCTTGTTTTTCAGAAACAAATAACACTTTTTTGCCATCATACAGGCATTCCGCAATTATGTTCGTAATGGTTTGGCTTTTACCAGTACCTGGAGGGCCCTGCAACACGAAACTTTTTCCAGACTTCGCCATCTTAATGGCTTTCATTTGGCTAGAGTCTGCGTCAACTACAGTGTGTAAATCACGTAGATCATCAAATTGACCTTCAGAATTTAAACCATCGGAATCATTATTTTCATCAGAAATGCCAAATAAGGCCTTAACATTTCTATTTTCGAGGATATCTTCTTCATGTTCCTTCAAATCATTATACATATTGATTTTTAGAAACGAGAACGTACTAATCCAGCAACCTCGATCTAAAGTCCATTTTAATTTTTTTGCAATTTTTTCAGTTTCATCGAAGAATGATTCAACATTTTCGCCATCAAATTCAGGCAAATGCACATTGAATTCAGAATTGAGTTTATGATCAAATGTGGGATTTACAACAACGTCATCGCCAGTTGCAGAAATAAAGAAGGGATCAACGGCCGATTCATTTTCAATAGAAATCGGAACCAAAAGAAGCGGGGCCTTGTGAACTAATGTAGAAGAGTCCGCCTCCAGCCAACTCATAAAGCCTATCGCCATGTAGGCAATATTTACACCTGTTTCATTGATTGAGGTATCGGCTTTTTTATCAATATTCTTAAGAATTCTAATAGAATTAGCATCCGTCTTATTATATGCCAAAATATTATTCTTTTTTAGCAAAGGTTTAAAAGACTCAATGAACTTTTCTCGGGACATGGTTTTCGGAAAATCTTTATCATTCACCTTTTTAGGATCAAAGACTTCCAGCCGAACACCTTTATCAAGCAAGTCAAACAGTTCTGACCCAGAATGAGAAATAATTTCAAGAGAGCCTTTATTCTCTTTAAAATTAACCAGATTGTTGCGCAAACCAGTATCTAAAAGCTTTTTTGCCCAGTTTTCCAATTTCTCATTAAGCATGTTGAACCTTTATATAACAACTACACTCGAAAATATAATAACATCATCAATATCCACTAAAAAAATAACAAAAAGCGTAATTCCAATAATTATTTTTTAAGCCCTGGGCGTTGCGGGGCCGGCGCATGAGGCCCCGCTAGAAAGGGTAGCGAGCAACGTAGTGCGAGCGAGGGGAAGGCTTTCCCCTCCCTTTTTGTATGGATTGCTTCGTCATTTCATTCCTCGCAATGACGTTTTTCGGGTCAATTTCCGATTACATTCCCTAACCACTAATCACCAACCACTAGCCACACTTATAGTCTTTTTCTATCTTACGCCTCACCGCCAGATGTCGTATTTCTGGGGAACCGGGCGAGAACCGCCCATGAAAAAGGAAATTATTATGTCTCAAATCGAACTCACCTTCCCCGATGGCTCCGTACGTTCCGTAGCATCGGGCACCACCGGCCTCGAAATTGCGAAGGGCATTTCCGAAGGTCTTGCACGCAAGGCGCTTGGCGTCAAAC
>Ga0247610_10003143_pt1 | contig 18402 bp, 18 predicted proteins | sample 174DNAGHGhighgp2_FD_193483 | JGI IMG/M metagenome (GOLD analysis project Ga0247610, IMG submission 193483) | Sheep rumen microbial communities from Palmerston North, Manawatu-Wanganui, New Zealand - 1742 DNA GHGhigh gp2 | ecosystem: Host-associated > Mammals > Digestive system > Stomach > Rumen... | reverse complement strand
GATAGAAGCCACGCGGAAGAAGCTGTCCGATGTGACGGGCAGGTTCCAGTTCTTGTTGCGGGGACTGAGGAAACGGTTGCCCATCATGTTGCGGTACACTTCTTTCCCGTCTTTAAACACGATGACTGCCAGGCCCGGAACCTTTTCCCCCGTCCCGCCGATCATATCGGACAGAGCGGCGTCCAGCCGCTGTGTCACGGATTTGGACAGGCGGGATTTATAATTTTCCTCTTTATCCTGGATGCGGAAGGGATGACCGGCCGTAACGGCGCTTTTCATTTTTGCCCGATTTGCTTTGTCCGTTGCGTCCGGCTTCTTTGTTTCTTTTGTTGCGATGGCCGGGGGCGCGGTGGGACGGGGCGGCGCTGTTTTTTCGGCAGCAGGTTTCACGGTTGAGGAAGCCGCAGGCATCGGTTGCGCCGTCTGTTTTTGTGAAGGCGCGGGAGTTGCAGGTGACGGCTGCGCGGTATCGGCTGGGGCTGGCTGTGTCGTTACTGTCGGTTGCGATGCTTCGCTTTTTGTTGATTGCGGCTGCGGAGTCGCGGTTGGTTGTGTTGTTGCGGCTGGTTGCGAAGTTACAGCCGGATGTTGTTGTGCGGTTTGTTTTAGCGCGCCTGTCGGGACCGTACTGCCGGGCGTACGCACTGCTGGCGCGGCAGGGGCGGCAAAGACCGGCGAAGCAGATAAAACCAATACAGCGGCGAACAGGCCGAGCGTTTTATTGCATAAAAAGGGAAACATAAAAGTTGGCTCCGTTTTCATATTACGTATTTAAAAATACAGAAGAAAACCGACCCGGCTACAAGAGCGACAGGCAGGGATCGGGTTTTGTAAACAATGGGAAAAGCGCAGACGGTGGCCCATAGTCCGTAATTCTGCAAGGTAAAATTCAGCGCTCCTTCTTTCAGGAAAATGTCCGGGAAGATGAGTGCGCCGAAAATGGCGGTAGGGATGTATTTCAGCCAGATATTGAACCAGTCCGGCAGCTTGCGTCCCCGCAGCAGAAGAAGCGGCAGTTCCCGGCAGGAAAAGGTGCCGATCACCATCATGAGGGTGGCGCCGTATATATAAATCGATTCGTTGCTCATGTAGTTTCTCCGTTCTGCCGGTGTATTCCGGCCTGTATGTTACTTATTTTTTCACGTTTTTTGTATTCCGTACTTCCAGCCAGCAGGCGATGGCGGATACGATGAGAGTTGCCAGCACGATATGCAGTTTAAACGGAACAAGAAAAGAAAGAAGTACGGAAAGCAGCCCGCCGGCCACTCCGGCGGTCAGCAGCGCTGCATCGTGCAGATAGCCGCTCCAGATGCCGAGGAACATGGCGACCAGAATGTAAGATACCAGTTCCGTTGGCGGGTTCAGCCACGCGGCCGCGGCGCATCCGATAAAGTTGGCGGAGGCCCAGACAAGGCAGGGGGAAAAACCAAGCGCCAGCCCCTGACGTACATCCCAGTCTTTGTCTTTGGTAAAGCTGTCGATATTGACAGCAAAAGTCTCGTCGGTAATATTCTGGGCGAACACCATGGAATAGGGAAGCGAACAATCCTTTATGTGCGGGTACATGGCGGTAGAAAAGAACATGTACCGCAGGCTTACCATGAAATTTGTGACCAGTATGGAGAACAGGGACGCGTTATCCATCAGCATGGCGATGCAGATAAACTGGCCGCTGCCTGAATAGGCGAGAATGCTCATGACAAATGCTTCGAGGGGAGAGATGCGGGCCTGTTGTCCCAAAATCCCGCAGGCCAGCCCCAGGAACAGATAACCGATGTAAATGGGCATAGCCCGTTGAATGACCTTTTTAGTAAAAAGCAAAATAACAACCATCCTTGATAATAATCTAATGTCTTATTATATATTTTCTTTTTCCATTCTGCAATTCTTTTAATCAAAATAAAACGCAATCCATAAACCATTGGCTGTACTGCAAAAAGAGAAACATTTGTGAAAGTTTTGCCAGTCTTGTTGACATATCTTCTCATTTCTTTCTATAATTATGTATTAAAGAAGCGCTGATCAAGTGTAAAATTGAAGGAGGTTTTATTATGGCAATCGTACGACCGTTCAGAGGCTTTCGTCCCAACGGCGAACTGGCGGAAAAAATTGCGTCATTACCCTATGACGTTATGGATACAGAAGAAGCGCGCAGCAAAATCGAAGCAAATCCTTACAGTTTTCTTACCGTAACAAAATCAGAAGCGACCATGCCGGAGGGCGTGGATCCCTACAGTGATGAAGTGTACGCGAAAGCAAGGGAAAATCTGGTAAAATATGCGGCCAGCGGCAAAATGAATCAGGATAAACAACCCTGCTTCTATATTTACCGGCAGCGTATGAATCAGCACATTCAGATTGGTCTGGTGGCAACGGCTTCCGTGGAAGAATACCGTACCGGCATCATCAAACGTCATGAACTGACACGTACGGAAAAAGAGCAGGACCGGGTGCGCCACATCACCGAAACGAAAGCGCAGACCGGGCCGGTGTTTCTGGCTTACAAGCAGCGCCCGGAGATCAGTTCGTATATGCTGAAACTGATGGCGGAACGGGAGCCTGCGATCAACTTTATTGCGGAAGACGGCGTCCGCAATACGCTGTATGTAGTAGATAACCCGCTGGAGATCCAGGAGATTGTCCGCCTGTTCAGGGCAGTTCCTGCCTTTTACATTGCTGACGGGCATCATCGGTGCGCCGGCGCCATGCGTGTGGCCGACGCTTTTGCAGAGAAGAAAGGGGAAAAGGATCTGTCTGCGGAATATGAGTATTTCCAGGCAGTTATTTTCCCGGACAATATGATGGAGATTCTGGACTACAACCGTATCGTGACGGATCTGGCAGGAAACAGCGAAGCATCGTTCCTGGAAGCTGTAAAGGAAAAGTTTGATGTGGAACCCGCAAGGAAGGCGTTCCATCCGGAGGCGCATCATACCTTCGGCATGTATCTGGGCGGGAACTGGTATAAATTAAAAGCCAAGGAAGGAATCTTTGATCCGGACGATGTCATTGCGTCTCTGGATGTTTCCATTTTGCAGGATAATCTGTTGGCCCCGGTCCTGAAGATCGGCGATCCCCGGACGGACAGCCGTATTGATTTTGTCGGCGGCATTCGCGGGCTGGCCGAGCTGGAGCGGAAAGTAGACGGAGGAAAATACGCCGTAGCATTTTCCATGTACCCCACTCTGATGCAGGAAGTAATGGATATTGCAGACGCGGGCAAGATCATGCCGCCCAAGTCCACCTGGTTTGAACCGAAACTGCGGGACGGTATGGTGGTTCATCTGCTGGAAGATATCGGACTGAAATTTTAAGGATTGGTAAAACGGGGATTCGCTTTGCCGCGTTTAACCTTGTTGCTGTATTTATAAGTTGATGTGTTTATTATTTGAAAATGAGAGGAACAGTTACCATGAGTCGTATTTTCAATTTTAATGCCGGTCCGGCCGCGCTGCCGCTGGAAGTGTTGGAAGAAGTACAGGCGGAACTGCTGGATTTTGCAGATACCGGGATGTCCATCCTGGAGATCAGCCATCGCAGTCCGGCATTTGAAAAAGTGCTGGAAGAAACAAAACAGGATATTGCGGAACTTTTGCATCTGCCGGAGGATTACGGGATCTTCTTTATGGCCGGCGGCGGCAGCCTGCAGTTCAGCTGCGTGCCCTATAACTTCCTGACAGAAGGGAAGACCGCCGCTTACGCGGATACGGGTTCTTTCTCCGATAAAGCGTTCCAGGAAGCGGAAAAAGTGGGTCGCGCTGTAAAGGTGTTCAGCTCCAAGGCTGAAGGCTACGACCGCGTGCCCCGTCCGGAGGAGGTCGTGCTGCCGGAAAACTGCGCGTATCTGCATATTACCGGCAATAATACTATTGAGGGTACCGAATATTTTGCCTATCCGGAAACAAACGGCGTACCGCTGATCGCGGATATGTCTTCGGAAATCCTGTCACGTCCGTTCCCGGTGGAGAAGTTCTCACTGATTTACAGCGGCGTGCAGAAGAATATCGGTCCGGCCGGCGCGGTACTGGTGATCGCCCGCAGAGACTTTGTGGCGGGACGGGATAAAAAACTGCCTGTCATGATGAACTACGAAACTATGCTGGAGAAGGACTCCCTGTACAACACGCCTCCGGTGTTTGCTATTTACATCGTAGGCAAGGTCGCAAAGTGGCTGAAGAAGCAGGGCGGTCTGGAAGCAATGGAAGCAGTCAACCGGAAAAAGGCGGCGCTGCTGTACGGTATGCTTGACAGGTACCCCGCATTTTATAAGGGGCGTGCGGAGAAAGACAGCCGTTCCATTATGAATGTGACCTTTAATCTTCCGACCAAAGAGCTGGAAGCGCAATTTGCGGAAGAAGGGAAGAGGCGCGGGCTGGGCGGTCTGAAAGGCCATCGCAGCGTAGGGGGCATTCGCGCCTCGATTTATAACGCCATGCCGCTGGAAGGCTGCGAAGCGCTGGCAAAATTCATGGAAGAGTTTTATCAGGCTAATAAATGAGAAAGGCGTGACCCTTTTTGTTTAAACAATTGATATGCAAGTCGCTGCCGACGGCTATGTGTCACGGCAGCTGCCTGACAGCGCTGCCTAACGGATCGCTGCTGTGCGTGTGGTTTGGCGGAAGCAGGGAAGGGGCTGCCGATACGGAGATCTACTATTCCGTTGGCCGGCCGCGCTATTCCGTAAAGAGAGATAAGGAGCAGGATCGCTACCGGGATCACATCCATGACGGGCATGTGGAAGAAGCTATCTCCGTTACCTGTGAATGGACGGAGCCGGTCTGTGTCACGAATATGCCGGAGGCCTGCTGGAACCCGGTTCTGCTGGTGCAGCATGAACATGTGCTGCTGTTCTTTAAAACGGGGAACCGGATCGCAGACTGGAAGACCATGGTCATGCTGAGCCGCGCGGATCCCATTTACTGGGGACAGCCCCGCCCGTTGGTGGCGGGCGATTCTTCGGGCGGCCGCGGGCCGGTGCGGACCAAGCCTGTCATCCTGCCGTCCGGACGTATTTGCGCCGGGGGCAGTCTTGAACGGGGCGATTGGCTTTCTTTCTGTGATTACAGCGATACTTACGGAATCTCCTGGAACCGGTCTGCGCTGCTGGGGCTGAACCTGCTGAATCTGCCGGACGAAGGGGAAGCGGCGCCGGAGACGCCGCTGGATCCGGAGTTCCTGCCACCGATCAGTTCCCAGAGTTTTAACGGCCGGGGCGTGATCCAGCCGGTGCTGTGGCAGGACAAAGGGCGGCTGCATATGTATATGCGCAGTACCGAAGGATATATTTACAGCAGTGTTTCTGATGATGAAGGCCAGCACTGGACGAATCCGCAGCAGACGGAGCTGTACAATAACAACAGCGGGTTTGATGTGATCCGTACTCCGGGCGGACGCTTGTTTATGGCCTGCAATCCGGTGAAGGGAAACTGGGGCGCCCGTACGCCGCTGGCCCTGTTCATGGGACGGGAAGACGGCAGTCGCTGGGAGATGTTCTTCCGGGTGGAAAAGGGAGAGGGCGAGTTCAGCTATCCGTCCCTTACCTACACGTTCAACGGGCTGTGGGTTTCCTACACGTATAACCGGGAAAACATCGCCGTGGCCTTCCTGACCTGGCGGGAGATCGCCCAGTGCCGGAAGTTCCGGATCGTATAGGCCAAATGGGCCAGCGGTCCCATAAACACATGAAACGCATAGTAAACTATAAAACAAAAGGAGAGAACAGATTATGAAAAGAATCTTTGCCGTACTGATGATGACAGCGATGCTTTTGGGTATGGTGGGCTGCAGCGGCGGCGCGGATAAGAAGGCCGCGTATCCGGCTGACGGAGACATTACGGTAATCATCCCGAAAGCGCCGGGCGGCGGTACCGATACCAGCGCCCGCGGTCTGATATCCTTCCTGCAGAAGGAATTAAAAGGAAGTAAGTTTGTGCCGGTGAACAAACCGGACGGCGGCGGTATCACCGGTATGGTAGAACTGGCCAAGGCAAAACCGGACGGGCATACGTTAGGTATGGTGACTGTGGAACTGGCGATGTTCCCTCATCAGGGAAAAGCGACTGTGACCAACAAGGATTTTGTTTCCGTCTGCGCTCCTATTGCCGCGCCTGCCGCGCTGATCGTTCCTAAAGAAGCTCCGTATAACTCGCTGGACGAGTTTGTAAAATACGCAAAGGGCAATGCCGGCAAGATCCAGATGGGGAACTCCGGTACCGGCGCCATCTGGCATATCGCCGCGCTGAATTTTGAGAAAGAATTCGGCGTGCAGTTCAAACATGTTCCGTACCCGAAGGGAAGCGCGGACATTGCGGCAGCGCTGGCGGGCAAACACATTGACGCGACGCTGGCCGATCCCAGCGTATTCAAAAGCCAGATCGATGCCGGCACGCTGAAGATCCTGGCGGTGATGGCGGATACCCGCAGCGAGTTCTATCCCAATGCGCCTACGTTCAAAGAGCTGGGGCATCCGATGGCAATTCGCGCCTGGGCTGCGCTGGTAGCGCCGAAGGATACGCCGAAAGAAAAGATGGAAGTGCTGCGCAAAGCGGCGGAAAAGGTCTGCAACAGCAAAGAGTTTAAAGACTATTTCAAAAAACAGGGAATTGATCCTACGGCTATCGTAGGCGATGCCTGCGACAAGATGATGGCTGACGACGACGCCATGTATGCCAGGTTCCTGAAAAAATAAGGAAACACAGTGAGCCTGATAAGGGAAGGCTCCGCGTTTTTGCAATTGATGAAAAAAAGCCGCGGCGGCATGACTGATGCCGCTACGGCTTCTTACTACCCGGGGAGTTATCGAATGGTTTCAATGAGATCCTGCAATTTTATCGTTACCCTGATCGGCCTGCTTTTGGGCAGCGCGATTATGAGCGCGGCGGCCCGGTTCCCGCTGGAGATTACAGAACAGGGACCCGGCGCCGGCTTCTGGCCTTTCCTGCTGGGAGCGGCGCTGGTTGTGGCGGCGGTGTCGCTGGCTCTGTCCACGATGGTCCATCGTGCGGCGCTGACAGAGGAAAAGGTGGCGCTTGGCACGGCGGCTAACCGGCAGGCGTATGTGATGATAGGACTGATCTTGCTGTTCTGCGCCATGATTCACCTGATTGGGTTCTATCCGGCGGCGGCGCTTTTGATTCCCTGCGTCATGTACCGGCTGGAATGCCGGGACAAGAAGCGGATGCTGCTGACTGCTGCAGGCGTGGTCCTGTTCATTTATCTTGTGTTCGGACAGTTGCTGCATACGTCGCTTCCGTCCTCTGTGTTCCTGGAATAGGAGGGGGAAGATGGCTGATGTTATCACTGCGATTGGTATGGTTGCCGATCCGTTTCATTTATTGTGTCTTGTTTTTGGCGTGGGCGTGGGGATCATGTTCGGCGCCATGCCGGGCCTTTCCGTAAATATGGGGCTGGCCCTGCTGCTGCCGCTGGCTTTTGCCTTTAAGGGGATGGCGGGGATACTGATGCTCCTTGGCATTTACTGCGGCGCCATTTATGGCGGCAGTATCAGCGCGATCCTGCTGAAGACTCCCGGAACGCCGGCCAGTGTGGCTACTACGCTGGACGGGTACCCCATGGCCGTAAAGCTGCGGCAGCCCGGACGGGCGCTGGGGCTTTCTACAACAGCCAGTGCGTTTGGCGGTATCTTCAGTACGATCTGCCTGATCATTTCCGCGCCGCTGCTGGCTAAAATATCCCTGCAGTTTTCCAAGCCGGAATACTTTGCTTTGGCAGTGTTTGGTCTTTCCATCATCACCAGCGTGTCCAGCGGTAATGTGATCAAGGGTATCATGGGCGGCATCCTCGGCCTGTTCCTGGCCACCGTTGGCATCGATGCCATGAGCGGGGCTGTCCGCTTTACGGCAGGTACCACTTACCTGTTGGGAGGCGTCAGCTTTATTCCTATTTTAATAGGTGTCTTTGCCCTGGCCCAGATGCTGCAGAGTGTGGAAGACTGCTGGCAGAAATCCCAGATCCGGCAGCATGTTTCCATTGATAATGTACTGCCGACCGTGGCGGATCTGAAACGCGTGTTTACGACGCTGATCCGCAGCAGCGCGATTGGAACATTTATCGGCTGCATTCCCGGTACCGGCGGCGATATTGCCAGCTTTGTTGCCTATGACCAGGCTAAACGCTGGAGTAAACACAGCGCGAATTTCGGTAATGGGGAACCGGAAGGCGTAGCCGCGCCGGAAGCAGGTAATAACGCAGTCAGCGGCGGGGCATTTATTCCCGTGCTGACACTGGGGATTCCCGGAGACGGGGCTACCGCCATCATGATGGGCGCCCTGATGGTCCAGGGATTACAGCCCGGCCCGCTGCTGTTCATTGATAAGGCGCCGGACGTGTACGCGATCTTTATCGGACTGCTGTTGGCTAATATTATCATGGCCTGCATGGGCTACTCACTGATCCGCCTGTTTGTAAAACTGACCAATGTGCCGAACGCGATCCTGTTGCCTGTCATCCTGCTGATGACTTTCGTCGGGACTTACAGCTACGGCAATTCCATGAACGATGTGTATGTGATGGTGGTCAGCGGTATTTTGGGCTACGTGCTGAATAAGCTGAAGTTTTCCATGAGCGCTGTCATCATCGGCATCATTCTGGGCGGTATGGCGGAGCAGAATTTTGTGGGGTCGCTGATTATGAGCGACGGGAATCCGTCCATCTTCTTCACCCGTCCAATCTGCCTGTTCTTCCTGGCAGCTGCTGCGGTTTCACTGATTGCGCCGCTGATGATGAAGAAGAAAGCGTAAGACAGATCCGCATATGGGCGGGGCAATGCGACATAAGCAGAGCAACGTAACAAAGGTTACATTTCCTGCCAGCCTTTGCAGAGATCGACCCAGCCTTCGTTATGCGTATATTTTTCCAGTTCTTCCGGTTTCAGTTCGATGGCGTTGTTTTCTTCCCCGGCAGCGGGAAACATGGTTTCAAACCGCTTCATGGAAATGTCCAGATACACTTTTACATTTTCATTGACGCCGAAAGGACAAACGCCGCCGGGGGCGTGACCGATCTGCGGCTCCACCTCCCCAAAGGGAATCATGTGCGCTTTGAAACCAAAGAAATGCTTGAACTTGGCGTTATCTATCTTTGTATCGCCGGCGGTTACAATTAAGATGGGGTTCTCTTTCCCCTCAAAGGAAAGGGTCTTGGCGATGCGGGCCGGTTCCGTTCCCGCTGCTTTGGCGGCCAGTTCCACCGTGGCGCTGGATTCCCTGAAGGTGATGATCTTATCTCCCATACCAAACTGGGACAGATACTTTCGTGCACGTTCAACAGACATAACTGTATCTCCTTTTCATTTTTAAATCTTACTGTCAAGTTTACGTTTTATAGATGGAATTGTCAACTTTGTTGCGCATGAAATGACGCGGACAGGACAAGGCATAAGCAATTGGCGACGGTTTTTTGATGCTGTGTCCTGCTACATAAACAAAAAATTCAATGTTAAATTTGAGGAGTGACTACATGGGACCCTTAACCGACATCCGAATCTTAGACATGTCTCGACTTTTGCCCGGCCCGTTCTGTACCCGCCTGTTTGCGGACATGGGGGCTGATGTAATTAAAATCGAAGAACCGGTGAAAGGCGATTATGCCCGTGACTTTGTGCCGCGCCGGGGGGATTTTGCCTGCTGGTTCATGGAAGTGAACCGGAATAAAAAGAGCGTGGCGCTGGACCTGAAACAGGAGAGTGACCGCACCCTCTTTTTGGAACTGGCAAAGACCGCCCAGGTAGTAGTGGAAAGCTACCGGCCCGGTGTGTTGGAAAAGCTGGGCGTGGATTTTGCAACCGTACGGAAGGTCAATCCCAAAATCGTATACTGTTCGATCACAGGCTACGGCAAACAGGGGCCGCTGGTAAAGCAGGCCGATCATGATATCGGGTATCAGAGTGTGGCGGGACTCATTTCCCTCAGCGGGGAAAAAGACGGGAAACCTGCCATTCCCGGCGTGCTGGCTGCAGATATGCAGGCATCCGCTATGGCGGGGATGTCCATCCTTGCCGCGCTGCATCATGCGGAACGGACCGGGGAAGGGCAGGAGATCAGTATTTCACTTTTTGATACCTGCCTTGCGCTGGTGCCCGGCGTCAGCGCTACCTATTTCGGCAATGGGTTCGTCAATATGCGCGGCAATAACTGGCTTAGCGGCGCCAATCCCAATTATAATGTGTACCGCACAAAAGACGGCCGGTACATGAGCGTAGGCTGTCTGGAAGAGAAGTTCTGGAAGAACCTGTGCAGGGTTTTGGAGCGGCCTGACCTGGTTCCCGCAATCCGGGAAGAAGACAAATATCCTTGGCTGAAACAGGAATTGGCAACTGTCATCGCCGGCAAGACCATGAGGGAGTGGGTGGAACTGGCAAAAGGCTCCGACGCCTGCTTTGCGCCTGTCCTGAATTATGACGAGGCGCTGGCTTCAGAACAGGCAAAAGCCGATGAGATGGTGCTGGATGTGGAAGACGAAGAGCTGGGAAAGTATAAGACGATGGGCTTTGTGACCAAGTTTTCCGGCACGCCCTGCGCCCTTTATCGCAGAGCGCCCCGGTTGGGCGAGCATACGGAAGAGATATTGAAAGAGATTGCAAAAAAGAAAGCAGACTGTGAATGATTCACAGTCTGCTGTTTTATTTTTCAGTGTATTCTTCCGTTGTCGGCGTTTCTGCAACTTTGGCAGGAACATCGGCGATGCGTTCCGCCGCCATCTTTGCTTTTTTCTTTCCATTGCTTTTGGTATAGATGGGTATCGGCCTGATCTTTTTGCCGGGAGCCAGGGAATCAATAAACGCCCTGACGATCTCGGGATCAAAACTCGTACCCATGGCGCCTAACAGCTCCTGTAGCGCTTCCTGATGGTTCTTTTGCCACCGGGCCGTGCAGGGGTTGATGACGCTGTCATAATAATCCGCTACCGCGATGATCCGTGCGCCCAGCGGGATATTCACGCCTTTCAGCCGCTTGGGATAGCCGGTGCCGTCCCACTTTTCGTGATGGCTGCGGATCAGGTCGATGACGCCGGAAAACTCTTCCATGTTTTCCAGCATGCTCCATCCGGCGATGCAGTGCCGTTTGTACTGGGACATTTCACGGGTACTGAGATAGGGGTATTTGTTCAGGATATTGTTGGGCACGCTCAGCAGTCCGATGTCATGCATCAGCGCCGCCGTGCGGATCATGCCGATCTCTTTCTTGGAAAGGCCTAGCTTGGCTGCTACGCTGGCGGAATAATTGGCCACCTGTTGGGAATGCAGGTATAAAACCTCGCTCTTACGCTTTAAAAGCTCAAGGAAAAATTCGCAGATTTCACGCGTCTTCCCTGACTGTGAAAAGTCAAGATACTGCGGAATAGAAAGCATAGTTATCACGTCCGTATCACTGTCTGTCATTTTTTCGTTCAAAAAACCGCTGATATTTCAGAACCCGCGCGGTCAGCGTGTTTTAGATAAATATAACCGGAAGTTTTCCGGTTATGGGTCGAATCATATTTAGTAATTACAGTATAGTTTCTTCTTCGAAAAACGTCAAGACAAACTGATTTTCGTTTTTAGGGCAAGACTGATTTACTATTCCGGCATGACGCGGATTTGTCGCGCTTTTGCCCTTTTATAATTATGTGAAATTTGTATAATATGTTACGAAATTTAGCCAGCGCTTCCTTAAGTATTCCGTTTTCGGAACCGGAAGCCTTTCCGTTATGGGGAATGTACGCTTGAAATATTCATTGTTCTATGTTATAGTTTATGAATAATAAAAACAGTTCGGGTCTGTGGTTGCAAGTCGATGCCAGTTGCAGGCGAAACGATCCACGTAAGCAGTAAAAATTACTGTGAGCACGGTGCAGCTTAGAAGTAAGTCCTGCCGTAGCAATACGAGAGGAGCAGTAGTGGGGAGCAGATGCTTAGGAGCGAACCTTCCAGCAGGCGGGTGTGGGGGCGAAAACCAGGTCAGCCGGAGTGTTTTTATTGTTTAACCGATATGCAGATAGTAAAAATTCTGCGTCAGGATGGACTGTGGTGGAATGCAGGAGGAAAATCCGAGTGAAAAGACTGATTGCTTTTTTCAGTTTTCTGATTTTGGCAGCGGCGGCCGTCACTGCAGGCTGCGGTGGCGGAAAAGATGATAAGTCCGCCTATAAAGCGGTTCTGAAAGAGGAGCTGGTCGTATGTACGGAAGCTGCTTTTGCCCCGTTTGAGTATGAAGATAAAAAGACCGGTGAGCTTAGAGGATTTGATATCGACCTGATCCGCGCGGTCGCCAAAGAGATAGGGTTTAAGAAATGTACCGTGACCAATATGAACTTTGACGACCTGATCCCGGCCATCAACGCCCGGAAAGCGGATGTTTCCATTGCCGGCCTGTCCATTACTGAGGAGCGGAAGAAGATGGTGTTCTTTTCCAAACCCTATTACAAATCGGGGCTGGCGTTCATTGTGCGCAAAGGCGTGGATGATGTAAGGAGCTTTGAAGACCTGAAGACGAAACGTGTCGCGGTTCAGGAAAAGACAACGGGCGCCCTGTACGGGGAAAAGCTGCAGGAAAAGGGAGCCGTACTGAAAATGTATGAAACGACCGATCAGGCGCTGATGGAACTTATGGCCGGCAACGTCGACGCGGTCATCTGCGATCTGCCGGTACTGCAACACTTCCTGGCGGTAGGCGGCAGCTCCTATGCCCGTCTGGCAGGAGACCCGCTGACGGAGGAGAATTACGGTATCATGGTATCTAAAAAGAACCCGGACATGGTCAAAGCAGTGGATCAGGCGCTGGATGCGCTGAAACAGAATGGTACTTATGATAAACTGTATGATAAGTGGTTTGGATCGGGCAAAGCGAAGTGATCGTTCCTGTAGGATTACAGTGAATAGATAGTCTGGAGGGGGAAGGATAATGAAAAAACTGACTGTATTATTAAGCGTTTTAGTATTGGCTATGGGGATACTGGCTGCCGGTTGCGGCGGCGGTGACAAAGGGGACAAGAAAGCGGCTGCGCCGGCTCCGGCAGCAAAAGAAGAGCTGATCGTAGGTACCGAACCGTCTTTTGCGCCCTTTGAATTCCCGGAAAAGGATTCCAAGGAATTTACCGGTTTTGATATGGATCTGATCCGCGCCATCGCAAAAGAGATGGGCTACAAAAAATGCACGATTAAGAACATGGGCTTCGACGCCCTGATCCCGGCCATCAACACCGGCAATCTGGACGTGGCCATTGCCGGCTTTACGATTACGGAAGAACGGAAGCAGCAGGTCATCTTCTCGCAGCCGTATTATAAATCCGGTCTGGCATTTGTAGTACGCAAGGATGTCAACGACGTGAAGAGCTTTGAGGACCTGAAAGGGAAGACCGTTGCGGTGCAGCTGGGAACCACCGGCGCCCTGTACGGCGAAAAGCTGAAAGAAAAGGGCACGACGCTGAAGACCTTTAACACCAGCGATCTGGCCTGCATGGAACTGAAGAACAAAGGGGCGGACGCTGTGATCAGCGACCTGCCGGTGCTGCAGTACTTCCTGAAGAACGGCGGCAGCGAATACGCAAAACTGGTTGGCAATCCGCTGACGGCGGAAGATTACGGTATCGTTATCTCTAAGAAGAAACCGGAACTGGCGAAAGACGTTGATAAAGCGCTGGACGCACTGCGGAAAAACGGGACCTATGATAAGTTGTATGAAAAATGGTTCGGGAAAAAACCGGAAAAGTAATTGACACGATCTGATTTTAGTATTAATATGCTTGACATGAGGGGCGGTCCATCAGGATTGGAAAATATGGCTGAATGTATATATTATTAGGACAAACAGAACAAAACGGGAGGTTTTTGTAAAATGAAAAAAACATGGATGCTTATCATGAGCATGTTAATGGCTGTAATGATGGTTGCAGGCTGCGGCGGTGGAGATAAGAAAGCGGCGGACAATAAAGTGGCGCAGGCTCCTAAGGTGTTGCGGGTAGGTACGGAACCGACCTTTGCTCCCTTTGAATTCCAAAAGGAAGGCAGCAAAGACTTTGACGGGTTTGATATGGATCTGATCCGGGCTATCGGCAAGCAGCTGAATATGAAAGTGGAAATCCAGAACATGGGCTTTGACGCCCTGATCCCGGCCCTGAACGCAGGCAATATTGATGTGGCGGCAGCCGGCATGAGCATCACCCCGGATCGGCAGAAAGCCGTTGATATGAGCGACCCGTACTACGTATCTGGTCTGGTCGTGGTAGTCAATAAAGATAACGCTGCTGTTAAAAGCGTGAACGACCTGAATAATAAGGGAATTGCGGTACAGATCGGTACTACCGGCGCAGACCGCGCGGCCAAGGTTCCCGGCGCGAAAGTGAAGAACTTCAATACGAACGCTGAAGTATTCCTGGAACTGAAGAACAAAGGCGTGGACGCGGTTATTATCGACAAGCCGGTTGCTGAGTATTACCTGGCCCAGGGCGGCGGCAAGGAATCTGCCAAGATCGTGGGCGATACCATGGAAGCAGAATCCTATGGCCTGTCCCTGAAAAAGAACAGCCCGCTGACCAAAGAGATCAACAAGGCGATGCTGGATCTGAAGAAAAACGGCGAATACGACAAGATTTATGAAAAATGGTTCGGCGCTGTTAAAAAATAAGCGGATGACGCTTTGAATTTACGATTGCGATGGGGCGGCAGCGACAAACTCATTCGGACAAAGCGCGGGTGATCGCCCGAAGGGGAAGGATCGACGTCTTATTGCATAACAGAAAACACAGATTTTAATAGCAAACGCAAACAAAAGGGAATTTTGTATAAAATTCCCTTTTGTAATTTTTATTTATATAGTATAATACAGGGAGTGCATTCGTGCTTCAGGAAACGGCGGCTTCTGGCGGGACCGTATATTTACTCATCGCTTCCATATGTAAAATGCACTACAAATTATAAAGGCAAGAAGGTTTCCCTATGGATGTAAATTTTGAAATTATGAAGAACGCGTTCCCGCTTCTGATCGCGGGCGCGGGGATTACGATCGAGATCACGGCTCTCAGCGTGTTCTTTGGCATGCTGATCGGCATCGTGGTTTCCCTGATTCGCCTTTCCAGCATTAAACCGTTGCGCTGGCTGGGTAATGTATATGTAGATTTTATCCGCGGTACGCCGCTTCTGATCCAGATCTTTCTGGTGTATTTTGCGCTGCCCGGCATTATAGGACATCGTGTTGACGCTTTCTTTGCTGCGATTTCCGCCTGCTCCATCAACAGCGGCGCCTATGTGGCGGAAGTGTTCCGGGGCGGCATCCAGTCTATTGACAAAGGGCAGATGGAAGCCGGCCGCAGCCTGGGTATGACCTGGTGGCAGACCATGCGCTACATCATCCTGCCCCAGGCGTTCAAACGTATCATCCCGCCTCTTGGTAACGAGTTTATTGCCATGCTGAAAGATTCTTCCCTGGTTTCGGTCATCGGCTTTGAGGAACTGACCCGCCGCGGGCAGCTGATCATCGCCCGTACCTATGCGTCTTTTGAAATCTGGATGGCAGTCGCGATCATCTACCTGATCTTGACATTTACGGTAGCCCGGCTGACCGGTTTGCTGGAAAGGAAGTTTGACACGAAATGAGTCAGGAAATCATCAAAATTACCGGCCTGAAGAAAAGCTTCGGCAATCTGCATGTATTAAAAGGAATCGACCTTTCCATACAGGAAAAAGAAGTAGTGGTGATCATCGGCCCCTCCGGCAGCGGCAAATCCACCTTGTTGCGCTGCATCAATTATCTGGAAGAACCTACGGCAGGGGAGATCGTTTTTGACAATATCCCCCTGAACGGGGAAGCGAATATCAATGAGGTCCGTAAAGAAGTGGGCATGGTGTTCCAGCGGTTTAACCTGTTTCCCCATATGACAGTTATGGAAAATCTGGTGCTGGCGCCCATGAAGGTGCGCAATACCAGCCGTAAGGAAGCGGAAGCGCTGGCCATGATGTATCTGAAGAAAGTCGGACTGGAGATGAAGGCCGACAGCTATCCGGACCAGCTTTCCGGCGGGCAGCAGCAGCGTGTGGCCATTGCCCGCGCCCTGTGCATGAAACCGAAAGCCATGCTGTTTGACGAACCGACTTCCGCGCTTGATCCGGAAATGATCAAGGAAGTGCTGGAGGTTATGAAACAACTGGCGGAAGATGGCATGACCATGGTGGTGGTGACTCACGAAATGGGGTTCGCCAAAGAAGTGGGAGACCGGGTGCTGTTTGTGGACGGCGGTTATATACTGGAAGAAGGAACGCCGGAGCAGGTGTTCGACCATCCGCAGAATCCCCGGACGCAGAGCTTCCTGTCAAAGATTTTATAAAAGCAGCCTTGGAGCTTTACCGGCTCCGGGGCTTTTATTTTTTGAGGCTTCCGCTATCAAGAAGTTGTAACGTATTTTGCATTTTGTATTAAAAAAGTGACAAATTTGAGAAATCTTAAAAACAGTACAGGAATAAACCGGTAAATGTCGAATAACCATATAACAGGCAAAAGTATGCGGCGCGCGGCAAGGACACGCAGAGGAGGCGTTACAGAACAGATACAGCATGGGCCGGGCCTGCGGAGGAACGCCTGTAATAACCAAGTGACCTTGGAAAAGCAAGGAGGATTTATATGGCAGTTATTATTAAGGGAAGAAACACTGTTGTTTCACCTGCCGTAAAGGCGTATGTGGAAAAGAAGATCGATAAAGTGACGAGGCAGTTTAAAGCCGTAGGAGATATTACCGCCGTACTGAAAGTAGAAAACGGAAATCACATTGCGGAAATAACCGTTCCGGCTAAGGGCATTTTATTACGGGCCCAGGAATCGACGAAAGATATGTATTCCTCTATTGATCTTGTGGTGGAAAAGATTGAACGCCAGGTACACAAATACAAAACCAAGCTGATGAAACGCAAATACAGTAACTTCCGCGATATTTCCGCGGAGGCTGTGCCGGCGGCGGAGCCTTCCCCGGCAGCGGCGGAACCGGAAGAAGAATTCCGGATCATCCGGAACAAGAGCTTCACCATGAACCCTATGACGCCGGAAGAAGCGATCCTGCAGATGAACCTGCTGAACCACGATTTCTTCGTATTCTTCGATCCGGATTTTGGCGGGGTCAGCGTAGTGTACCGGCGTAAAGACGGAAACTATGGATTACTGGAACCCAAAATGGAATAGAAAAAGAGACTAAAAACCAGACGCAGGGCAGAAATGTCCTGCGTCTTTTCTATTATTCACGTAAACTTCACAAAATAATAGAAAGAATGGCTCTTCTTTTTTTGACTTTTACAGTGGTTTCTGTTAAAATTTCATAATAGACAATAATGGATCATTGTTTGTTTGAATCAATTCGGATCAGGGCGTCGCGGTCAGTGAAAAAACAGGACGGACGCCGTTTGCGTGCAGGATTTATCAGGCAGGAGTAATTCATAGTTAAGGAGTGAGACGTTTGCTGGAAGGTTTGATAAAGAAGATCTTTGGGGATCCCAATGAAAAAGAACTGAAGAACATCCGGCCCATTGTGGATAAGATCAATTCCCTGGAGCCGGAGATGGAAAAGATGAGTTCCACTAATCTGCAGGCTAAGACTGCGGAGTTTAAACTTCGTCTGCAGAAAGGCGAAACGCTGGACGACATTTTGCCGGAAGCTTTTGCAGTCGTGCGGGAAGCATCCAAGCGCGTAACGGGCATGCGGCATTTTGATGTGCAGATGATCGGCGGTATTGTGCTGCATCGCGGCAAGATTTCCGAGATGCGTACCGGCGAAGGCAAAACGCTGGTCGCAACGCTGCCTGTGTATCTGAATGCGCTTACCGGTAACGGCGTGCATGTAGTTACTGTCAACGATTATCTGGCCCGTCGCGACAGCGAAGATATGGGACGCATCTATAATTTCCTGGGCCTGTCTGTGGGACTGATCGTTCACGACCTGGACTTCCCCCAGCGCAAGGCGGCGTATCAGGCGGATATCACCTATGGAACCAATAACGAGTTCGGCTTCGACTACCTGCGCGACAACATGGTGGTTGATAAGGATCAGATGGTGCAACGGGACCTGAATTACTGTATCGTGGACGAAGTGGACTCCATCCTTATTGACGAAGCCCGTACCCCGCTGATCATTTCCGGTCCCGGCGAAAAATCGGCGGACCTGTATAAAGTTATTGCCCGTATTGTCGCCAACATGAAAGAGGGCGAAGATTATACTGTTGATGAAAAGCAGAAACAGGTAGCGCCTACGGAAGTAGGTATAGCCAAGGCGGAAAAGGCGCTTGGTGTGACCAATCTGTACGATACAGAGCACGGCGTGGACTTCTCCCATCATATTATGTGCGCCATCAAGGCTAAGGCCCTGATGATCCGCGACCGGGATTACGTGGTGAAAGATGGGGAGATCATTATTGTCGATGAATTTACC